>Ga0196976_1000064_pt1 | contig 69742 bp, 66 predicted proteins | sample S3v_513CmetaG_FD_148644 | JGI IMG/M metagenome (GOLD analysis project Ga0196976, IMG submission 148644) | Soil microbial communities from Anza Borrego desert, Southern California, United States - S3+v_5-13C | ecosystem: Environmental > Terrestrial > Soil > Desert | place: USA: California...
AGGAGCAGGACGCCGCCGGGGCGCAGGAACTGCTGATGCCGACCATCCAGTCGGCCGAGCTGTGGCGGGAGAGCGGGCGCTACGACGACTACGGCAAGGAGATGCTGCGCATCACCGACCGGCACGACCGCGAGATGCTGTTCGGCCCGACGAACGAGGAGATGATCACCGACATCTTCCGGCATTTCGTGAAGAGCTACCGGCAGCTGCCGCTGAACCTCTACCACATCCAGTGGAAGTTCCGGGACGAGATCCGCCCGCGCTTCGGCGTGATGCGCGGCCGCGAGTTCCTGATGAAGGACGCCTATTCCTTCGACATCAGCCCGGACGCGGCCAAGCGTTCCTATCAGGCGATGTTCCTGGCCTACCTGCGCACCTTCGCCCGCCTGGGCCTGAAGGCCATCCCCATGCGCGCCGACACCGGCCCCATCGGCGGCGACCTCAGCCACGAGTTCATCATCCTGGCCGAGACCGGCGAGAGCGGCGTGTTCTGCGACAAGGAGTGGCTGGGCCTGGACGTGCTGAAGGACGCGCCGGACTACAAGGACGACCTGCAGCCGTTCTTCGACAAGTACACCTCCATCTACGCCGCCACCGACGAGAAGCACGACGACGCCTCCTGCCCGGTGCCGGCCGATCGGCTGGAGTCCGCGCGCGGCATCGAGGTGGGGCACATCTTCTACTTCGGCACCAAGTACTCCAAGGCGATGAACGCCTATGTCGCCGGCCCGAACGGCGACCCGGTGTTCGTCGAGATGGGCAGCTACGGCATCGGCGTGTCGCGTCTGGTGGGCGCCATCATCGAGGCGAGCCACGACGACAACGGCATCGTCTGGCCGGACGCCGTGGCGCCCTTCAAGGTGGGCCTCGTCAACCTGAAGCCGGGCGACGCCGAGACCGACCGCGTGTGCGACGAGCTGTACTTCAAGCTGCGCGGCGCCGACGTGGACGTGCTGTACGACGACCGCGACGAGCGGCCGGGCGTCAAGTTCGCCGACATGGACCTGATCGGCCTGCCCTGGCAGCTGGTGGTGGGCCCGCGCGGCCTGAAGAACGGCGTCGTCGAGCTGAAGCGTCGCGCCACCGGCGAACGCGAGGAGCTGTCGGCCGACAGCGCGCTGGCGAAGCTGACGGCGTAGGGCTCCCTCTTGAACCGATACGGGAAATCCCCGCACCGTCAGGGTGCGGGGATTTGCGTTTCAGGTTTCGGGAGAATCAGCGTGACCGTCGGGAAGTAGGTTCGATAACGCTGGGCGTCCCGTGTCAGGAGCGGCAGCGACGCAGCCGCGGCATGGGCGCCGATGAAGAAGTCGGGAAGCACGCCCGTCCGGGTGCCGCCGGCCGCCCGATACCGCTGGAAGGCTTTTCCCGCCAGGAACAGCGCGGGACGGGGGATCGGCGATACGACAAGCCCCGCGTCCTCCAGCATCGCTTCGAGGTCGTCGAGGTCCGCGAAGCGGATGGATAATTCGGCGTAGATCACGTCGTTGATGATCAGCGGCCCGTTCCGGGTCGCCGCTTCCAACTGCCGCACCGACCAGTCCGCCCAGTTGGGGTCGTCCGTGATGAGGTCGAGCAGGACGTTGGTGTCAACGAGCGTCATGCCCGTCTTCGCCACGGGTCATCGTCAGGATTTCGTCGGTCGTCGGACCCTTTCCGGCGCAGCCGCGCAGGCGCGCGAAACGGCCGGCGGGCCGGTCGGCGACCGCCTTCATCAGCGCGACGCGACCGTCGGGAGTGACCTCGAACTCGACCATGCTGCCGGTGGTGAGGCCGAGGTGGTCGCGCACGGCCTTCGGAATGGTGACCTGTCCCTTGCCGGTAACCGCGGTTGCCATGATTCCTATCCCGTCCTTTGCCCTTTATTAAATGGCGTATCCAGTCCGATGGCGCCAGCACTTCCGATGGCGACGCGCGGCGCCGGTCGCGTCACGGCCCTTTTCCTGCCACGGTGATGCTCCTATGTTGCGGAGCGTCACTCACTCCCGGCCCGGCTCAGGCTTCCCCATGATCTTCTCCGCCTTCGAACGCATGGTCGCGATGCGCTATCTGCGCGCCCGCCGGCAGGAGGGGTTCATCTCGGTCATCGCCGGGTTCTCGTTCCTGGGCATAGCGCTCGGTGTGGCGACGCTGATCGTCGTCATGGCGGTGATGAACGGCTTCCGGGGGGAGCTGCTGGGGCGCGTCCTGGGCCTGAACGGACACCTGAACGTCTACGCCGCGGAGAGCGGGCCGCTGAACGGGTTCGATGCGCTGGCGGAGAAGGTGCGCGCCGTGCCGGGCGTTCTCGGGGGCAATCCGCTGGTGGAGGGGCAGGCGCTGATCACCGTGCGCGGCGTGGCGTCGGGCGCCATGGTGCGCGGTGTGCGGCCGGAGGACTTCCGGAGCCGGCCGACGCTGGCGCGCAACATCGTGCGCGGCACCATCGATGCCTTCGCCGAGGACAACGTGGCGATCGGCCTGCGCATGGCGCAGCGCCTGGGCCTGACCGTGGGCGACCAGATCACGCTGATCGCGCCGCAGGGCGACGTGGCGACCTTCGGCACGGCGCCGCGCATGCGCAGCTTCCCCATCGGCGCCATCTTCGCCACGAGCATGTTCGAATACGACAACGCCTTCGTCTTCATGCCGCTGGAGCCGGCACAGGCGTTCTTCAACCTGGGCGACGGTGTCAGCGCGCTGGAGCTGTTCGTCGGCGACCCGCTGAACATGGAACAGGTCCGCGCCGCCGTGACCACCGCCGCCGGACCCGGCCACCGGGTCATGGCGTGGGAGCAGGCGAACGCCAGCCTGTTCACCGCGCTGAAGATCGAGCGGACGGTGATGTTCCTGATCTTGACGCTGATCATCCTGGTCGCCGCCTTCAACATCATCTCCAGCCTGATAATGCTGGTGAAGGAAAAGGGGCGGGACGTCGCCATCCTGCGCACCATGGGTGCGTCACAGGGGATGATCCTGCGCGTCTTCTTCCTGTCCGGCGCGTCGGTCGGCGTGGTCGGCACGCTGGCCGGGCTGGCGCTTGGCCTCGCCATCGCCGGCAACATGGAGACGGTGGGGCAACTGGTCGGCCGTCTGTCCGGCGGCGGCTATTCGGCCGAGGTCGCCTTCCTGTCGCACCTGCCGGCCCGCATCGACTGGGGAGAGGTGGTGCTGGTGGTCGTCATGGGGCTGGCGCTGTCCATGGGGGCGACGGTGTACCCCAGCTGGCGCGCGGCGCGCCTCGACCCCATCGAGGCGTTGCGTTACGAATGACCCGCCCGTCCCCCGCACGCGAGTTCGGATCCCCATGATCTTCTCCGCCTTCGAACGCATGGTGGCGATGCGCTACCTCCGGGCGCGCCGGCAGGAGGGGTTCATCTCCGTCATCGCCGGGTTCTCGCTGCTGGGCATCGCGCTGGGTGTCGCCACGCTGATCATCGTCATGGCGGTGATGAACGGCTTCCGCGCCGAGCTGCTGGGGCGGGTGCTGGGCCTGAACGGGCACCTGAACATCTACGCCGCGCAGGGCGGCCCGTTGCGCGACTACGACGCGCTGGCGCAGGCGCTGCGCGCCACGCCGGGCGTGGTGAGCGTAACGCCGACGGTGGAGGGGCAGGCGCTGATCGCCGCCAAGGGCTCCGCGTCGGGCGCCGTGGTGCGCGGCGTGCGGCCGGAGGATTTCCGGGCGCGCCCGACGCTGGCGGGGCACATCGTCGCCGGATCGGCCGAGGCATTCGGCGAGGACCGGGTGGCGATCGGCGCGCGCATGGCGCAGCGGCTGAAGCTGAACGTCGGCGATTCCATCACGCTGATCGCACCCCAGGGCAACGCCACCGCCTTCGGCACCGTGCCGCGCCAGCGCAGCTATCCCATCGCCGCCATCTTCGACGTCGGCATGTTCGAGTACGACAACTCCTTCATCTTCATGCCGCTGGAGCCGGCGCAGCTGTTCTTCCGCCTGCCGGAGGCGGTGACCTCGCTGGAGCTGTACGTGGCCGACCCCACGCAGGTGCGCGCGGCGCGCGACGCCATCCTGCCGGCGGTGGCGGGCCGCGGGCGGGTGCTGGACTGGCAGCAGTCGAACGCCAGCTTCTTCACCGCGCTGCAGGTGGAGCGGAACGTGATGTTCCTGATCCTGTCGCTGATCATCATGGTGGCGGCGTTCAACATCATCTCCAGCATGATCATGCTGGTGAAGGACAAGGGGCGCGACATCGCCATCCTGCGCACCATGGGTGCCACGCGCGGCATGATCCTGCGCGTGTTCTTCCTGGCCGGCTCCACCGTCGGCGTCATCGGCACGCTGGCCGGCCTGGGCCTGGGCATCGTGTTCTGCCAGAACATCGAGGCGATCCGGCAGTTCATCCAGGCGCTGACCGGCACCAACCTGTTCTCCGCCGAGATCTACTTCCTGTCGCAGCTGCCCGCTCGCATCGACTGGGGCGAGGTGGCGCAGGTGGTCGGCATGGCGCTCGGCCTGTCGTTCGGCGCCACCATCTACCCCTCCTGGCGGGCCGCCCGCCTCGATCCCGTGGAGGCCCTGCGTTATGAGTGAGGAGCGGCCCATGCTGGAGCTGTCCGGCGTCGTGCGCGTGTTCGAGCAGGCCGGGACGCGGCTGGAGGTGCTGCGCGGCGCCTCGCTGGCGGTGCGGCCGGGGGAACTGGTCGGGCTGGTCGGGCCGTCGGGCGCCGGCAAGTCGACGCTGCTGCACATCGCCGGCCTGCTGGAGCGGCCGGACGAGGGCACGGTGCGCATCGGCGGCATCGACGCCTCCAAACTGGACGACGCCAAGCGCACGGAGATCCGCCGGGGCGCCATCGGCTTCGTCTACCAGTTCCACCACCTGCTGCCAGAGTTTTCCGCACAGGAGAACATCGTTCTGCCGCAGATGATCGCCGGCCTGTCGAAGCGCGAGGCGACGGAGCGGGCGCGCCAGCTGCTCGCCATGGTCGGGCTGGAGGGGCGGGCGAGCCACCGGCCGGCGCGCCTGTCGGGCGGCGAGCAGCAGCGCGTCGCCATCGCCCGCGCGCTGGCCAACGCGCCGGGCCTGCTGATCGCCGACGAGCCGACGGGCAACCTGGACCCGCACACGGCGGAGGGGGTCTTCGCCATGCTGACCAAGCTGGTGCGCGGTGCCCGCGTGGGCGCGCTGATCGCCACCCACAACCTGGAACTGGCGCAGCGCATGGACCGCGTCCTGGAAATGCGCGACGGCGTGCTGGTGGAGCACGCCTGATAAGGACGACGCCTGAAGGCGTCATCCTTATCACCCTCTCAATCAATGCTATCGCATTGATCTGTCGGGTTTTGCCGGCGGCGCTCGATGGAAGTGATCAAGCGCCGCCGGTATGACAACCATTGGGGAGATTTGGCCTGATGTCGCGCATCGTCGTCCATGGCCCTGCCTTGAGCACTTATGTCTGGAGCGTGCGCATCGCGCTCGCCGAAAAGGGTCTCGATTACGAGATGCCCGACTTCGCGTTCGGCCAGCAACGCCAGCCGGAGCACCTCGCCCGCCATCCCTTCGCCAAGGTGCCGGCGTTCGAGCACGACGGCTTCGCGCTGTACGAGACGCAGGCGATCGTCCGCTACATCGACGAGGCCTTTCCCGGCCCGGCGCTGCAGCCGGCCGACGTGCGGCAGCGGGCGCGGATGAACCAGGTCATCGGGATCATGGACGCCTACGGCTGGCCGTCCATTGCCGGCGGCATCATGTTCAACCGCCTGATCGCGCCCAAGATGGGCATGGCGTGCGACGAGGCGGCCGTGCACGGGGCCATCCCGCGCGCGCAGCTGTGCATCGCCGAGTGGGAGCGGCTGCTGGACGGCCAGCCCTACATGGCGGGCGACGCCTTCACGCTGGCCGACGTCATGCTGGCGCCGCTGATGCTCTACACCCCGTACACGGCGGAGACCCGCGCGCTGTTGGCCGAGGCGCCGCGGCTTTCCGCCTGGATCGAGCGCATGCGCGCCCATCCCAGCATCGCCGCCACCTCGCCCCCGCCGATGCCGGAATGACGGCGTCCGGCCGATGAGGAGGGGCGCCAGCCGATTCGCCGGTTGGCGGGCGCCGTGCCCTCAGGCACACTCCCTGCAAAACGATCACAGCGGAACGATCACAGCCGGGGAGTGACGAGATGGACCAGAGGATCATCGACCTCTACGACGAGTACACCCATCGGCCGCTGCCGCGCCGGGTGTTCCTGGAGCGGCTGACCGCCATGGTCGGCAGCGCCGCGCTGGTGCCCGCCATCCTGTCGCAGATCGAGCCGAACTACGCGCTGGCCGCCGTGGTGGCGCCCGACGATTCGCGCATCACCACCGAGTCCGTGACCTTCCAGGGGGCGACTGGCGAGGTGAAGGGCTACGTCGCGCGGCCCAAGGCGGTTGACAAGGCGCCGTCCGTCATCGTCATCCACGAGAACCGCGGCCTGAACCCGCACATCGAGGACGTCACCCGCCGCTTCGCCACCGAAGGCTTCGTGGCGCTGGCGCCGGACCTGCTGTCGCCGCTGGGCGGCACGCCGCAGGACCCCGACCGGGCGCGCGACATGATCGGCCAGCTCGACGCCGCCAAGACGGTGAACGACCTGAACGCCGCCATCTCCTACCTGATGGCCTACCGTTATTCGAGCGGCAAGGTGGGCGCCGTCGGCTTCTGCTGGGGCGGCGGCATGGCCAACCAGCTGGCGCTGAAGGCCTCGGACCTGAAGGCCGGGGTGGTCTACTACGGCCGCTCGCCCGACCCGGCGCTGGTGACCAGCGCGCTCAGGACGCCGCTGCTTCTGCACTACGCCAGCCTCGACCAGGGCGTGAACGGCGGCGTGCCGGCGTACGAGGAGGCGCTGAAGAAGGCCGGCGCCAAGTACACGCTGCACATGTACGAAGGCGTCAACCACGCCTTCAACAACGACACCTCGTCCGAGCGCTACAACGAGGCCGCCGCCAAGCTGGCGTGGCAGCGCACGGTGGAGTTCCTGAAGCAGAACCTGGTGTGAGCGGCTGACGTTGGGTTTTACGGCTGGCGCCTCAACCCAACCTACCGGGATGTGCATCCCCCGTAGGTTGGGTCGAGCGCAGCGAAAACCCAACGTCGGCCGGCATCACTCAGCCGGGGCCGGCTTGCGCACCGGCAGCTTCAGCACCGTCACCGCCAGCCCGGCGAACACCAGGGCGGCGCCCGCGAGCTTCAGCGGGCCGAAGTCCTCGCCCAGGAAGAGGGCGCCGGAACTCATGCCGAAGATCGGCACCAGCAGCGAGAAGGGCGCCACGAGGCTGGCCGGGTAGTGGCGCATCAGGAAGCCCCAACTGGCGAATCCGAACAGCGTCGCCGCACCGGCGATGTAGATCAGCGACACGACACCCGGCCACGTCATCCCAGTCAACGCGGCACTCATCCGTTCCGGCCCCTCGACCATCAGGGAGAGCGCCAGCAGCGGCAGGGGCGGAACGAGGCTGACCCACAGCATCAGGCGGAACAGGTCGGGCGCGTTGGCCCGCTTCAGGATGATGTTGCCGGCCCCCCAGGCGATGGCGGCGCCGATCACCATGACGAGGCCCAGGCGCGACCCGCCGGCCGGCATGTCGAGCGCGATCACCGCGATGCCGACGAAGGCCACCGCCATGCCGGCCAGCGGCCGCAGGCCCGGCCGGTCGCCCAGGAAGACGGCGGCGAAGAGCAGGGTGAAGAAGGCCTGGCTCTGCGCCACCAGCGAGGTGAGGCCGGCCGGCATGCCAACGTAGACGCCGCCGAACATCAGGGCGAACTGCAAGGCGCCCAGCACCAGCCCGATGCCCAGCACGAAGCGCCACGCCACCGGCGGGCCGGCGCGCACGCCGAAGACCAGCAGCGGCACCGCCGCCAGCGCGAAGCGCAGTGCGGTGAACAGCAGCGGCGGAAAATCCCGCAGCCCCACCTTGATGGCGACGAAGTTGAAGCCCCAGACGGCGGCAACGCAGACGGCGAGGAGGATGTGCAGCGGGCGCATGGGCGTAGAGCCTATGCGCCGGCCCCGTCGGCGAGCAATGCGTTATCGTCGGGGCAGGGTGCGCGGCGGGGCAGGCGCAGGCTGACCGTGGTGCCCAGGCCCGGCTCGCTGTCCACCCGCACGGTGCCGCCCAGCACGCGGGTGACCGCGTTGTGCACCACGTTGAGGCCGAGGCCGGCCGCCCCCTTGCCGCGCCCGGTGGTGAAGAACGGGTCGAAGATGCGGTCGAGGTGTTCGGGATCGATGCCGCGGCCGTCATCGACGCAGCGCAGCTCCACCGTGTCGCCGTCCTCGCGCGCCAGGATGGCGACCGAACCGGGCCGGTCCGGCGACAGCCCGTGCACCAGCGCGTTCTGCACCAGCGCGCTCAACACCTGTCCCAGCAGGTCGGGGTAGCCGTCCATGTCGATGCCGTCGGGGCAGGCGGCCGTCAGGCGGTGGCCGTCGCGCCGGGCCTTGGGCGCGAAGCCGACCAGCGCCTGCTCCACCCGGCGGCGCAGGTCGAAGCGTCGCCGCTCCTCCCCGGCACCGCCGACGGCGAGGCGCTTGAAGCTGTCGATCAGCCCGACCGAGCGGTGCAGGCTGCCGAGGATGAGCGGCGTCACGTCGCCCACCAGCTTGAGGAACTGCATGAGGTCGGAGCGGCGCAGGGCCTGCCGTTCCACCTGTTCCGTCACGCGCGCGGCGGCGTCGCCCAGCGCCGAGGCGGCGGTGAGCGCGGTGCCGATGGGCGTGTTCAACTCGTGCGCCATGCCGGCGACGAGGCCGGCCAGCGAGGCCTGCTTCTCCGCCTCCACCAGCTTCGCCTGGTTGCGCTTCAGAGCGTCGAGCGCCTCGTTCAGCTCCTGCGTGCGGGCGAACAGCTCGCGCTGGCGCTCCTCGACGACGGCCTCAAGGGGGGCGACAGGACCGAAGGTCTCGGGCATGGGGCGCGGCGGCGCGTCGTCCAGGACGAGCAGCGGCATTGGTTCCGGCACGGCGGCGTGCGGCAGCCCCAGCCCTGCCAGGGCGGCGAGTTGCGCGGCGCGGTCGGTGCGGTCCTCCATGCGTGCGCGCTCTCCGGGCGGGGTTTTCGGCGAATACGCGCAGTTTTAGACCGAATCGCCGAGGGAGCAAGGCCCTTCGTACACGGGCTCAGGAGCCGGTGTGCATCCGCCGGCACTCGTCGGCCGCGTTGATCGCCCAGGAGGAGCCCGACAGGTTGAAGGCGGCAACGGGGCCGGCGCCCGGGCTGGCGCCGTCGTGGAACTCCACCTTGCGGCTGCGGGCGAAGGGGAACAGCGCGTCCTCGTAGTCCGCGGTGGGGAAGGCCACCATCAGCGCGCGCTCGTCCAGCGGGTGCGCCTGGAAGGGCACGCGCTCCCCGTCGTCGAACAGCGCGGTCAGCGGCTTGGCCGAGTCCGCCACGCCACGCGGCGGCAGGCCGGTGAGGCGGAAGCCGGAGTCGCGCACCGCGGCGACGAACACCAGCCCCGGCGCGGCGGCCTTGCGCTGCGCCAGGCAGTAGGCGCGGTCGCGGTCGCCGGTGGTGACCAGCTCGACCGTCCAGCCGCGCTTCTCGGCCACCACGCGGGTCGGGCCGTCGCTGTGCGCCTTGGGCGTCGCCGCCGTGGTGGATTGCGGGGTGGTGGTCTGGCAGCCGGCCAGCAGGGCGCCGGCCAGCAGGGCGGCGAACAGAGTGTGGCTCGAACGTCGCATGGGGCGCCTTTCGGAAACTTCGTGCCGACGGACCCTTGCTTATTACACGATTGCAACACAAAGGCGAAACATCCTTGTGACGGGCGCGGCAACGCGCCCCACTTGCCTTTCCCCGCGGAAGGCACCCCGTACGCGGGCCTTGAACGGGGCCGCGGGATGCGCCACGACTAGAGCGCTGCCACACGGCAGGACCGGAACCACCGAACGATCGATGCCCAACGCCGACTTCATCCATCTCCGGGTGCACTCCGCCTATTCGCTGTCGGAAGGCGCCATCAAGACGAAGGAGCTGGTGAAGCTCTGCCACAAGCAGCACATGCCCGCCGTGGCGGTGACCGACACCGGCAACCTGTTCGGCGCGCTGGAATTCGCGCTGGCGGCGGCGGACACCGGCGTGCAGCCGATCATCGGCACGGTGCTGGGCATCACCCGCTTCGGCCCGGCGCCCACCAAGCCGGGCGGCGTGGCGGGGAAGGGCAGCAACCAGCCGGACCAGCTCGTCCTGCTCTGCCAGACCGACCAGGGTTACCGGAACCTGATGAAGCTGGTCTCCAAGGCCTTCATCGAGTCGGACCCGATGGCCGGCCCGCAGGTGCCGCTGGACGCGCTGGAGGGGCATTCGGAGGGTCTGATCGCCCTGACCGGCGGGCCGCAGGGCACCGTCGGGCGGCTGCTGGGCGAGGGGCAGAGGGATCTGGCGGTCGATGTGCTGGAGCGGCTGAAGGGCCTGTTTCCCGGCCGCCTGTACGTCGAGCTGCAGCGCCACGGCGGCCACTTCGCCGCCGTCGAGGACGCCATCGAGCCGGCGCTGATCGATCTGGCCTACGCGCACGACCTGCCGCTGGTCGCCACCAACGACTGCTACTTCGCCACCGCCGACATGTACGAGGCGCACGACGCGCTGCTGTGCATCGCCGAGGGCGCCTACGTCAGCCAGGAGGACCGCCGCCGCCTGACCCCCGACCACCGCTTCAAGTCGGCGGAGGAGATGCGACTGCTGTTCGCCGACCTGCCGGAGGCGGTGGACAACACGGTCACCATCGCAAAGCGCTGCTCGTTCCTCTTGAAGCCGATCAAGCCCATCCTGCCGCCGTTCCCCTGCGAGGGCGACCGCGACGAGGCGGAGGAACTGCGCGCCCAGTCCCGCGAGGGCCTGGAGATGCGGCTTGAGAAGGTCGTCTACACGCCGGACATGACGCCGGAACAGCGGGCGGAGACGCGCAAGCAGTACTTCGAGCGCCTGGAGTTCGAACTGGACGTCATCGTCAAGATGAAGTTCCCCGGCTACTTCCTGATCGTGTCGGACTTCATCAAATGGGCGAAGAACCACGGCATCCCGGTGGGGCCGGGGCGCGGTTCGGGTGCGGGCTCCGTCGTCGCCTGGGCGCTGACCATCACCGACTTGGACCCGCTGCGCTTCGGCCTGCTGTTCGAGCGTTTCCTGAACCCCGAACGCGTGTCGATGCCCGACTTCGACGTCGACTTCTGCCAGGACCGCCGTGAAGAGGTGATCCGCTACGTGCAGAAGAAGTACGGCTACGACCGCGTGGCGCAGATCATCACCTTCGGTAAGCTGCAGGCGCGCGCCGTGCTGCGCGACGTGGGGCGCGTGCTGCAGATGCCCTATGGGCAGGTCGACAAGATCTGCAAGCTGGTGCCCAACAACCCGGCCAACCCGGTGACGCTGCAGCAGGCGCTGGACAGCGAGGAACTGCTGCGCCAGGCCCGCGACGGCGACGAGACGGTGGCGCGCCTGATCAACATGGCGCTGAAGCTGGAGGGGCTGTACCGCCACGCCTCCACCCACGCGGCCGGCGTGGTGATCGGCGACCGGCCGCTGGACGAGCTGGTGCCGCTGTACCGCGACCCGCGGTCCGACATGCCGGTCACGCAGTTCAACATGAAGTACGTGGAGCAGGCCGGCCTTGTGAAGTTCGACTTCCTGGGCCTGAAGACGCTGACCGTGCTGAAGACGGCGGTGGACCTGATCCCGGAAAGCCCGGACCTGACCACCGTCCCGCTGGACGACGAGAAGAGCTACGAGATCCTGGGGCGGGCGGAATCGACCGGCGTGTTCCAGCTGGAAAGTTCGGGCATGCGCGACGTGCTGCGCCGCCTGAAGCCGAACCGGCTGGAGGACATCATCGCGCTCGTGTCGCTGTACCGGCCCGGCCCGATGGACAACATCCCGAAGTACATCAAGGTCAAGAACGGCGAGGAACCGCCCGACTACATGAACCCGGCCCTGGAGCCGATCCTGAAGGAGACCTTCGGGATCATGATCTACCAGGAGCAGGTGATGCAGATCGCCCAGGTGCTGGCCGGCTATTCGCTGGGCGGCGCCGATCTTCTGCGCCGCGCCATGGGCAAGAAGATCAAGGAGGAGATGGACAAGGAGCGCGCCAAGTTCGTCGACGGCGCGCAGAAGAACGGCGTGGACGGCGATCAGGCCAGCATGATCTTCGATCAGGTGGCCAAGTTCGCCGGATACGGCTTCAACAAGTCGCACGCGGCCGCCTACGCGCTGGTCGCCTACCACACGGCCTACCTGAAGGCGAACCACCCGGTGGAGTTCCTGGCGGCGTCGATGACGCTCGACCTCGGCAACACCGACAAGCTGAACGTCTTCCGGCAGGAGCTGGGGCGCCTGCGTATCAAGCTGCTGACCCCCGACATCAACAAGTCCACCGCCGTGTTCTCGGTGGAGCGGCTGCCGGACGGGGCCAAGGCCGTGCGCTACGCGCTGGCGGCGGTAAAGGGGGTCGGCCTGCCGGCCATGAAGGCGGTGGTGGAGGAGCGCGAGAAGAACGGCCCGTACAAGAGCCTGTTCGATTTCGCCCGCCGCCTGGACCTGAAGACCATCAACAAGCGCCAGCTGGAAAACCTGACATGCGCCGGCGCCTTCGACGGGCTGAACCCCAACCGCGCGCAGGTGCACGCCGCGCTGGAGACGCTGATCCGCTACGCCCAGGCGGAGGCGGCGGAGCGCGAGAGCGGCATCGGCAACCTGTTCGGCGGGGCCGGCGGCGGCCTGAAGGAGCCCGACCTGCCCAAGGTGGGCGAGTGGGAGCCGCTGGAGAAGCTGAAGCACGAGTTCCAGTCCATCGGCTTCTACCTGTCCGCCCACCCGCTGGACGCCTTCTCGCAGCCGCTGTCGCGCATGAAGGTGGTGCGGTCGGCCGAGCTGGCGCAGGCGATGGGGCGGGGAGGCTCCACCCGCTACAAGATGGCCGGCATCGTGGTGTCGAAGAAGGAGAAGACCGCCAAGTCCGGCAACCGCTTCGCCTTCGTCGAGCTGTCGGACGCCACCGGCGGCTACGAGGTGACGGTGTTCTCCGAGGTGCTGTCCGGCAACCGCGACCTGCTGGAGCCCGGGCGCCCGGTTCTGCTGACCGTCGACGCGCAGCTGAACGGCGAGGAGATCCGCCTGACCTGCCAGGAGGTGAAGCCGCTGGAGGAGGCGGTGGCCGCCGTGTCGGACGGTCTGCGCGTGGTGGTGCGCGACGACAAGCCGCTGGCCGGCATCCGCGGCATGCTCGACCGCCTGACCCGCGGCAAGGGCCGCATCCACGTCCTGGTGGAGGTGGAACCCTTGAAGGAGGTCGAGATCCAGCTGCCCGGCGCCTACACGATCACCGCCCAGAGCCGCGCGGCGCTGAAGACCGTGCCGGGCGTGGTGGAGGTGGCGGAGCTTTAGGCCGTTCCGCCCCCTTGCCGAGTCCCTCCCAGCACATTATCGTTTGCTGAACAAACAAACGAAAACCGCCGTCGCGGCAGCCAAGGGAGGGAACCATGATCCGGAAGGAACGAGGCTTCTTCGAACTCTACGGCGAGGATCCGGAGCGCGCCGACGCGCTGGTCTTCGGGCGGCGCGCCGGACCCTCGCGGCGCGGCTTTCTGGGCGGGGCCGGGCTGGCGGCGATGGCGGCGGCGGTCGGCGGGCCGGTCGTCTTCGCCGGGCGCATGCCGGGCGGCCTGATCCCGGCGGCGCTGGCGGAAGGGAAGGGCGACGCCAAACCCTTCGCCTTCGAGGGCAAGTCCAAGGACCTGATGGTGCTGCAGGACCGGCCGCTGAACGTCGAGACGCCCATCCACCTGCTCGATCCCGACGTGACGCCGACCGACGTCATGTTCATCCGCAACAACGGCCAGATCCCCGAACCGGCCGCCGATCCCAAGGCCTGGGCCATCACCATCGACGGCGAGGTGAACACGCCCCTCAAGCTCACCGTGGGCGAGCTGGAGAGCCGGTTCCGGCCGGTGACGCTGCGCCTGCAGGTGGAGTGCGGCGGCAACGGCCGCAGCTTCTTCACCCCGGAGACGCGCGGCAACCAGTGGGGCCACGGCGCCGTGCACCAGGCGGAATGGACGGGCGTGCGGCTGAAGGACGTGCTGGAGGCGGCCGGGCTGAAGCCGTCGGCCGTCTACACCGGCAACTTCGGCGCCGACCCGCACCTGTCCGGCGACACCACGAAGCAGGCGCTGTCGCGCGGCATCCCCATCGCCAAGGCGATGGAGGAGCACACCATTATCGCGCTGCGTCTGAACGGCCGGCCGATCCCGCAGGTGCACGGCGCGCCGGCGCGGCTCATCGCGCCGGGCTGGCCGGGCTCGACCTCGCAAAAGTGGCTGACGCGCCTGTGGATCCGCGACCGGGTGCACGACGGGCAGGGGATGGGCGGTACCTCCTACCGTGTCGCCAAGTACCCGATGGTGCCCGGCGGCAAGCTGGAGGAAAAGGACACGCTGATCCTGGAATCTATGCCCGTGCGCGCGGTCGTCACCAACCCGGCGCACGGCACCGAACTGCCGGCCGGCACCAGGCGCCTCGACCTGCGCGGCCACGCGTGGGCTGGCGAGAAGAGCGTGCGGGCGGTGGACGTTTCCCTCGACTACGGCGCCACGTGGCACAAAGCGGCGGTGGACGCGCCGAAGAACAAGTACGCGTGGCAGAACTGGCGGGCATCGGTCGAACTGCCGTCGCACGGCTATTACGAGGTCTGGGCGCGGGCCACGGATTCCGATGGCATCATGCAGCCGGCGGTGGCCGGGCAGTGGAACCCGCAGGGCTACGGCGGCAACCCCATGCACCGGGTGGCGGTGCTGGTGCCGGCCACGGCATGAAGGGGCGAATCGTGCTGGCGGTGGCGCTGCTGCTGGGCGCCACCGCGCCCGCCGCCCCGCCCGCAGTCGCGCAGGTCCATAACGACACGGTGGAGGACCTGCCCGACGCGCCCGGCCGGGAGACGGTGTTCTACGCCTGCACCGCCTGCCACGGGGTGAAGATCATCACCCAGCAGGGCCAGACGGCCGAGCGATGGGACGCCACCATCGACTTCATGATCGAACGGCACGGCATGGCCGCGCCGCCCGAGGAGGACCGCCGCATCATCGTGGCGTATCTGGCCGCGCAGTTCCCCTCGAAGCAAAAAGGCTACAGCAACCCGTTCCTGAAGAAGTGATCCTGAAGAAGTGACAAAGCCGACGGCTCAGTCACCCAGGCTGCAGAAGTCCTTCGCCTTGTCGAACGGCACGGCGCACGACGCGAGGGCGTGCTTCTTGTCGCCGTGCGGGTCGTAGACGGTGCCGGACCAGCTTCCGCCCTTGCCCAGCTTGGCGATCATGTAGCCGAAATTCTTCGTCTCCTGCGTGATGTGGGCGGTGGCGCCGCCGATGGTCACCTTGGCGGTGGCCGGCTTGCCGCTGCCGGAGAGCTGGACGCCGCTGTCGCCGATGACCAGCTGCGGCGGGCGCCCGGTCTTGCCGGCGAAGGCCACGGACTCAAAGCGGTGGATGTGGCCGGACAGGATGAGGCCGACGTTGGCGGGCAGCGTGCCGCCCGCGTTGGCCAGCGCCGCCTGCAGAGTGGGGTTCAGGATCTCGCCGTTCTTGCCGTCGGCGTCGGGCACCTTGGTGACGCCCCACACCGGGCGGTGCGTCAGCAGCCACGCCGGGCCGCTGCCGGCCAGCGCCTGCACAGCCTTCATCTGCGCGCTGTAGCCGGGCGTGCCGACCGGGTCGGCGGCGTCGTCGCAGGCGGCGGCCGTGTCCATCACCACGAGGCGCAGCGTGTCGAAGGCGAGCGCGTAGGGCGGCGACGCGTCCAGCGTGTCCTGGTAGGAGGCGGTGCAGGTGTTCTGCACGTAGCCCTTGTCGACCAGCGCGCTGGCGGGATCGAGGAAGTAGAACCAGCCGGGACCGGCCTTGGCGCACAGCTCGTGGTTGCCGCGCAGCATCACCCAGGGGGCGGCGGTCAGCGCCGGCTCGCTGGGCGTGAAGAAGTCGGCCAGCCACGCCGCCCAGCCGTCCGGCGTCTCGCTGCCGGGCACGTTCTGGCTCTGGTACGACGGGAGTTGGCAGCCGTTGTAGAGCGTCTGCTTCTGGCCGTTGATGACGGTCTTGGACGGCGTGCCGCGGTAGTTGTAGTCGCCGACGTGGATGATCAGGTCGGGGTTGGCCGAAGCCGCCTTGCCGGCGATGGCCTGAAAGGGCCACGCCGTGTCCGTGCACGGCTGCTTGGCGGGATTGTCGCGGCAGCCGGTGTCGCCCAGCACGGCCAGGGTCTGCGGCGCCTTGCTGGCGGGCGGCAGCGTGGCGCTGCCCGTCGCCGTCGCCAGAGTCACCGTGGCGCCCGGCGTTACGACCGCCTCGCAGACGGTGACCGGGAAATGCGTGGCGCTGGGATTGACGCGCGCCGTCATGGGCGCGCTGCTGCCGTTCTGCTGCACCGTCGGGCAGGCGACGCCGGCGCCGTTCAGGACGGCGCGGGCCAGCAGCGCCGGCTCGGCGCCGGATTGGGGCGCCGCGGCCCACAGCAGGAAGGAAAACAGAATGGACCCTGTGCTCATGATCACCGTCCCCCGGAATTTTCTCCGCGGGCGATGGTCATGAAGCAATATTCCACACACAAGGAGCCGCGGTGTCGCGGCCCGGTTCTTTGCGCGGTCAGCCGGCCGGCGCCGTGCGCACCACCATCAGCCGGTCGGCGCCGGATTCGGGCAGCCAGACCTCGCCGGGGCGGCCGAGGATCTGGCGGACGTTGGCGCCGGGCTTGGAACCGGGGAAGGCGGTGAAGCTCTCGCTGGCCGGGTCGAAGCGCAGCGTCGCGTTGGCGCCGAAGTCGCTGACCCACACGGCGTCGCGGTCGTCCACGTAGACGGCGTAGGCGCGCGGCGTGTCGCCGGGCAGCTTCCAGCTCTTCCAGGCGTTGCCAGCGGGCGTGTAGCGGGTGAGCTGACCGCTGTTCCACTCGCTGATCCAGACGTTGCCCTTGCTGTCGGACCAGACGCGCCGGGCCCCCTGGCCGGCCGTCGGCGGCTCGATCACCGTGGCCTTGCCGGACGCGCCGTCGATGCGGGCGATGTGGCTGCCGGCCAGCGAGGCGTAGTAGACGGTGCCGTCCGGCGTCGCCGTGATGCCGTAAGGGCCGCGGCCCTTGGGCGCCCGGAACACCTCCAGCGCGCCGGACCTGGGCTCCAGACGGCCGTAGACGCCGTTCTGGCCGGTGAACCACAGCGTGCCCGCGCCGTCGAAGGCGGCGGTGTTGAGGTTGGCGTAGCCGGTGCTCTCCGGCAGGCGCCACGTGTCGATCTTGCCGCTCTTCGGATCCCAGCGGACGATGGCGTTGAGGCCGCCGTCGGTGATCCAGGCGGCGCCGTCCGGCCCGGCGATCACCCCGTGCGGCGCGGAACCCTGGCCCAGCGGCACATGCCGCGCCTGTCCGGTGGCGGGGTCGAGGATGCCCAAGGCACCCTGGCGCTGCGCCGTGTACCACACGGTGCCGTCGGGGGCCGGGGCCACGTCGTGCGGCTGGGAACCGGCCGGCAGGTCGTAGACGCGCACCTCCGCGGCCTTGGAGGGAAGAGCAAGGAGGCCGGCGAGCAGGGCGACGGCGGCAAGGGTGCGGAACGGAGCGGGCATGGCGCGGCGTCCTCCGATGGGGTGCCGCCTTCGGCGGGCGGCTGCCTGTCAGATGAGGGCGCCCGCCGTTCCGGTCAATCGCGCCGGGTCATTTGCCGGCGCGGGTCATCTCCACCTCGATCGCCGTGGGGCGGTTGATCCCGGCGAAGGTCACCTTCATGCGGTTGTGGTCGCGCACGTACAGGGTGAACACCCGCTGCGATCCCGCCGGCCTGACCATGAAGCCGTTGTTGACGCCGGTGTAGCTCACCTTGATGGGCTCGCCGTTGACGATCGCCTCGGTCGAGGTGAAGCGGATGGCCAGCGTGTCCGCCGGCATACCGGGTTGGAGCCCGGCGTCGGCGAGCTGCTCCGCTGTGACCGGCCCGCGCCAGTCGCCCATGACCTCCTCACGGTCGACGATGTGTTCGTCGGCGCAGGCCCCGAGCAGCGTCATGGTGGCGGCAACGCAGAAGGCGAAGGGAAGGCGCTTGATCGGCACAGTGGCTCACTCGGTATCCACGGGACGGACCACCTTATAAAGCTGGAAGCGCGGCCCTTCATAGAGCAGAGCGAGATGGTCCGGGTCCGGATTCGGTTCGCCGTCGGTGTAGAGGACGTAGACGTAATCGTAACGCGCCGGCCAGCCGTCCCAGAAACGCTCGTGCCCCGGCACCGGGCCGTCGGCGGTGGCGAGGAGCTGGCTGACCGTCGGCGGATCGCCGTCGTTGCGGTCGACCAGTTCGCTGTAGCCCGGCCGCACCGACAGGATCTGCTTGCCCGGCACGCTGAACGCCGTGGACACCAGGGCCGAGCGCTCGATCAGCGCGATGCAGGGGGCGTGGCTGAGCGCGGCGTTGGTCACCTCGCTGCCCGACGGGTGGTCGGCGTGCGCCACCAGGACGGTGCTGCCCGGTTGGATGAAGTGCACCGACTCGCGGAAGTCGTGGTTGACGCTCTGCAGCGTCCGCCAGTTCGCCGCGACCTCCACGGTGCGCACCAGCGAGAGGCCCAGGACGACGGCGAAGAAGGCATAGCGGGTGACGCGATCGCGCGGGTCGAAGCGCAGGAAGCCGATCATCACGAAGAAGATCGCCACCGGCAAACGCGTGTCGGCCATCCACGAGCCGAACAGCATGCGCGGCATGGCCAGGAACACGGCCGTGCCCACCACCAGCACCGCCCAGCCCGCCGGGTGCATCCACAACAGGCGCCGCTGCGCCGCCCACACGGTGAGGCCGACGGCCACACCGCCGACCAGCATGTCGAACGCGTCGGCGTAGGTCTGGATAATGGCGTAGACGCCGTCGATCTTGCCCGACGATTCCCAGATGTTCTCGTGCGACAGGCCGAGCGTCGGGCTGGACAGCATCAGCGGCAGCACCGGCAGGAAGGGCAGGCCGAACGCCAGCGCGTCGGCCGCCAGCCGCCGGGCGTCGCGCAACGCCCCGGGATGCGTCAGCAGCCACGCCTCCAGTCCCAGAAGCGCCAGCCCGTACAGGCCGACGGCGAACAGGTGGCAGGCGAACAGCGCCAGGACGAAGGCCGCCGACACAGCACCCCGCAGCGCCGCCGGACGCCCGCGCAACGCGATCCACGCCGCGATCCCCCACATCGCGACGCCCAGCCCGAACAGGTAGTTCATCAGGCCGACCAGGAAGATGCCGTTGTAGACGAAGGGGAAGGCGACCAGCGGCCACGGCGTGATCGTGCCGTGCAGCGCGCGGTGGATCGCCATCGGCCCGCTGACCATCAGCAGGACCGTGGCGAAGATGAAGAGCTGCCCGGCCACGTAGACGTCGACGTACCGGTTGAGCACCGGCACCACCATGTCCATCACAAGGTTGGGGATGACCGCCCACCGGATCTCGTACAGCTCCGCCAGCTTGGGATCATGGTCGATCCCGGCGATGACGTGCATGCGCGCGAGATGGTTGACGTAGTCCGCCAGCGGCGGGATCTGGTCCAGGAAGATCGGCGTCGCCACCGCCAGCAGCATCAGCGCGAAAAGCGGGGCGAGCAGGCGGCTGCGCACGGCGGCGCCGAGGAGGGCGGCCGGGCGGATTGTCTCTGTTCGGAACATGCAGGAAGTCCTGGCGGCGGGCTGGGACGGAAGGCTTCTTGGCGTCCCGCCCGGCCTTGGTCCGGCCGATCAGGTTAACCAATTCAGCTATCAGGTTCCCCTTCGGCGCGCAATCGCCGTGAGGGCGGGTTGCCGTGACCTTGGCGGGATGGCGGGCAAGGCGGATTCCATCACCATGGCTGTTGCCAAACCCGACCCGCCGGGCTATGTAAGCGCCGTCGTCAAAACCTCACGCGGGCTGGCGGACCGTCGGCGTATGCCAACGGCCCGATCCGGTGTTCGTCGATCCGAACAATGCCCGCGGCGGAGCAACCGGAAAAGGGTACTTTTTCCATGACCATGCCTTCGTTCACCATGCGCCAGCTGCTGGAAGCCGGCGTCCACTTCGGCCACCACACCCGCCGCTGGAACCCCAAGATGGCGCCGTACCTGTTCGGCGTCCGCAACGGCGTGCACATCATCGACCTGGAGCAGACGGTGCCGATGCTGCACCGCGCGATGCAGGCGGTGCGCGACGTCGTCGCCGGCGGTGGCCGCGTCCTCTTCGTCGGCACCAAGCGCCAGGCGCAGGAGAAGGTCGCCGAGTCCTCGAAGCGCTGCGGCCAGTACTTCGTCAACCACCGCTGGCTGGGCGGCATGCTGACGAACTGGAAGACCATCTCGCAGTCGATCAAGCGCCTGCGCGAGATGGAAGAGCGTCTGTCCGGCGACACCTCGGGCCTGACGAAGAAGGAAGTCCTGATGCTCACCCGCGAGCGCGACAAGCTGGAGCGCGCGCTGGGCGGCATCAAGGAGATGGGCGGCCTGCCCGACATCCTCTTCATCATCGACACCAACAAGGAGTCGATCGCCGTCAAGGAAGCCAACAAGCTGGGCATCCCGGTGGTCGCGGTGATCGACAGCAACTCGGATCCGGACGGCGTCGCCTTCCCGATCCCCGGCAACGACGACGCGCTGCGCGCCATCGACACCTACTGCGAGCTGATCTCCGGCGCGGTGCTCGACGGCCTGCAGGCCGAGATGGTCGCCGCCGGCATCGACGTGGGCGCCCAGGACGAGTCGCCGGCCGAGTCGCTCCCCGAGGAGCAGGCCGAGGCCGAGGCCGCCGGCGCGCAGGCCTGATCCGGGCCCGCACCGTCGGGCCGCGGACCGGAACCGGATCGCGGAATGCCGTGACCTCGCGTCACGGCATTCCGTGTGAATCCGGTACCGGGAACGGAACTCGTGTCACGCGCCGCGCGGGGGTGCCCTTGACGCCCGCGCGGAGCCCGGCGGTTTTGCGTTTTCAAGGGTTGAATCGATTCGTTTGGAACCGTTTTCGGAAGAAAGAGGGCTGACCCATGGCCGAGATTACCGCCTCGCTCGTCAAGGAGCTGCGCGACAAGACTGGCGCCGGCATGATGGATTGCAAGAAGGCGCTGGCCGAAACCAACGGTGACCTCGAAGGCGCCGTCGACTGGCTGCGCAAGAAGGGCCTCGCCGCCGCCGCCAAGAAGTCGGGCCGCGTCGCCGCCGAGGGCCTCGTCGCCGTGGCGACCTCCGGCACCGCCGGCGCCGTGGTCGAGGTGAACGCCGAGACCGACTTCGTCGCCCGCAACGACAAGTTCCAGGGCTTTGCCGCCAAGGCCGCCGAGATCGCGCTGACCACCGGCGACGTCGAGGGGCTGAAGGCCGCCGCCTACCCCGGCACCTCGCACACCGTGCAGGACGAGCTGACCAGCCTGATCGCCACCATCGGCGAGAACATGAACCTGCGCCGCGCCACCAAGCTGCAGGTTTCGGCCGGCGTGGTCGCCAGCTACATCCACACCGCCATCGCGCCGGGCCTCGGCAAGATCGGCGTGCTGGTGGCGCTGGAGTCGACCGGCGACGTCGCCAAGCTGACCGAGCTGGGCAAGCAGATCGCCATGCACGTGGCCGCCGCCCGTCCGGACGCGCTGGACGTGGCCGACGTCGACGTCTCGGCGCTGGAGCGCGAGAAGAACGTGCTGGCCGATCAGGCCCGCGCCTCGGGCAAGCCGGAGAACATCATCGAGAAGATGGTCGAAGGCCGCCTGCGCAAGTACTACGAGGAAGTCTGCCTGCTCGAGCAGACCTACGTGATCGACGGCGAGACCAAGGTCCGCGCCGTGGTCGAGAAGGTCGCCAAGGAGCTGGGCACGCCGGTCAAACTCACCGGCTTCGTCCGCTACGCGCTGGGCGAGGGCATCGAGAAGGCCGAGAGCGACTTCGCGGCCGAGGTCGCCGCGGCCGCCGGCCAGACCCAGGGCTGATCGGACCGTTCCGATCGCGATCGGCCGATGCCCATCGGCCGATCCGCCCAACGGCCGAACCACCGTCCACCGTCATGCCCGCCCGTGCGGGCATGACGCTTGGACAGGGGGACAGCCGCAGGCAAAAGGCCTATGTTCGGGCCGGCAGTCGGCATCCGACCGACCTTCCAAACCGCGACCACCAGACGGGGAGCGATCCATGGCTGAAACCTCCGGCGCGCCGGCACCCGCCGCGGGCGTGCGTTTCAAGCGCGTGCTGCTGAAGGTGTCGGGCGAGGCCCTGATGGGCCAGCGCGACTATGGCCTCGACCCCGAGGTCGTCAACCGCGTCGCCAGCGAGGTGAAGGCGGTGGTGGCGCTGGGCGTCCAGGTCTGCCTGGTGATCGGCGGCGGCAACATCTTCCGCGGCGTCAAGGGTGCGGCGTCGGGGATGGAGCGCGCCAGCGCCGACTACATCGGCATGCTCGCCACCATCATGAACGCGCTGTCCATGCAGTCCGCGCTGGAGCGCATGGACGTCAACACGCGCGTGCAGTCGGCCATCCCGATGTCGACGGTGTGCGAGCCCTACATCCGCCGCCGCGCCATCCGGCACATGGAGAAGGGCCGCGTGGTGATCTTCGCCGCCGGCACCGGCAACCCGTTCTTCACCACCGACACCGCCGCGGCGCTGCGCGCCTCGGAAATGGGGTGCGACGCGCTGCTGAAGGGCACGCAGGTGGACGGGGTGTACACCGCCGATCCCAAGAAGGTCCCCGATGCCGAACGCTATGAGCGCCTGACCTACCTGGACGTGCTGTCGCGCGACCTGCAGGTCATGGACGCTTCGGCAATTTCCTTGGCGCGCGAGAGCCACATCCCCATACTGGTCTTCTCGATCCACACCGCCGGGGCGTTCGCCGAAGTGATGGCCGGACGTGGCAAGTTCACCATCATTACCGAAGAAAGGGAGTGAACCGTGGCCGAACCCGATGTGTCCGACGTCAGGCGCCGCATGGACGGCGCGCTTGAGGCCTTCAAGAAGGAACTGAGCGGCCTGCGGACCGGCCGCGCCTCGGCCAGCCTTCTCGAACCCGTGCAGGTCGAGGCGTACGGCAGCCGGATGCACCTCAAGGAAGTCGCCACGGTCAGCGTGCCCGAGCCGCGCATGATCACGGTGCAGGTGTGGGACCGCGGCATGGTCAAGGCGGTGGAGAAGGCGATCCGCGACGGCGGCCTGGGCCTGAACCCGCAGACCGAGGGGCAGGTGATCCGCGTGCCGATCCCCGACCTGAACCAGGAGCGCCGCCAGGAGCTGGTCAAGGTCGCCCACAAGTACGCCGAGCAGGCCCGCGTGGCGGTGCGCAACGTGCGCCGCGACGGCATGGACATGCTGAAGAAGGCGGAAAAGAACGGCGACATCACCCAGGACGAGCAGAAGACCTGGCAGGACAAGGTGCAGGCCATGACCGATCAGCACATCAAGCAGATCGACGACGCCTTGGCCAGCAAGGAAAAGGACATCATGCAGGTCTAGGAGCGGACCAGCATGCGCGACGCTGAGCAGAGCCGCCCGGCGGAACCGCCCGTCCACGTGGCCATCATCATGGACGGGAACGGCCGTTGGGCAAAGGCGCGCGGCTTGCCGCGCACCGCCGGCCACAAGAAGGGCGTGGAGGCGGTGCGCCGCACGGTCGAGGCGGCGCGTGAGCTGGGCATCGGCTACCTGACGATCTTCAGCTTCTCCTCGGAGAACTGGCGCCGGCCCGAGGAGGAAGTCTCCGACCTGATGGGCCTGCTGCGCTTCTACCTGCGCAGTGAAATCGCCGAGCTGCACAAGGCCGGCGTGCGCCTGCGGGTGATGGGCGACCGCACCCGCTTGGCCGACGACATCAACCGCCTGATCGACCAGGCGGAAGGGCTGACCGCCGACAACAAGGCGCTGACGCTGGTGGTGGCGCTGAGCTACGGCTCGCGCCAGGAGATCGCCATGGCCGCCCGCCGCTTGGCCGAAGAGGTCAAGGCCGGCCGCCTGGACCCCGCCGCCATCGACGAGGAGGCGGTCACCGCCCGCCTGTACACCGCCGACATCCCGGATCCGGACCTCATCGTCCGCACCAGCGGCGAACAGCGCCTGAGCAACTTCCTGCTGTGGCAGTCGGCCTATTCGGAGCTGGTCTTCGTCGACACGCTGTGGCCAGACTTCACCAAGCGCGACCTGGAGGCCGCCATTGAAGAGTTCCACCGCCGGGAGCGCCGGTTCGGCGCCACCACCGCCGGCAGCCGCTAGGACCAGCGACCTCAAGACGCGCGTGCTGTCGGCCCTGGTGCTGGGGCCGCTGGTGTTGGCCGCGGTGTGGATCGGCGGCTGGGTGTTCCGCCTTCTGCTGGTGGTGGGCGCCGTGCTCGCCCTGCGCGAATGGGTGCTGATCGTGGCGGGCGACCGGGCGGGCCGGCCGCTTGTGGCGTCGTACGTGGGGATCGCCGCCGTGCTGGCGGCCTACATGGTCACGGGTCCGCTCTTCGCGTTCGGCGTGGGCGTGGCGTTCTGGCCGCTGGTCGGCTTCTTCGCCGACAAGGCGGAGCGCGGGTTGACCGGCCTCGGCGTGCCCTATGTGGCGGCCGGGGTGGTCGGGCTGGGCTGGCTGCGCGAGGATCCCTCGGCCGGGCTGGGGCTGTTCCTGTTCGCGCTGCTGGCCGTTTGGGCGACGGACATCGGCGCCTACGCCGCCGGCCGCTCCATCGGCGGGCCGAAGCTGGCGCCGCGCATCAGCCCGAAGAAGACCTGGGCCGGGCTGATCGGCGGCGTCATCGCCGCCGGCCTGTTCGGCTGGGGGGTGGCCGTGGTCGACAACGCCGCGGTTCCGGCGCTGGCGCTGGGCGTCGCCGGGCTGCTGGCGGTGGTCAGCCAGATCGGCGACCTGTTCGAATCCTGGGTGAAGCGGCGTTTCGACGTCAAGGACAGCGGCAACCTGATCCCCGGCCACGGGGGCCTTCTGGACCGCATCGACGGGCTGTTGGTCGCGGCCCCGGTGCTGGCAGTGTTTCACGCGACCGTTGGTGCGAGGCTGGCATGGTGGTGAAGGGCGAGACGCCCCGGCGGGTGACGATCCTGGGCTCGACCGGATCGGTCGGCACGCAGACGGTCGATATCGTCGCCCGCGCGCCGGAGGCCTTCGCGGTGGAGGCGCTGACCGCCAACCGCAACGTCCGCCTGCTGGCCGAGCAGGCCCGCGCGCTGAAGCCGCGCATGGCGGTAGTCGCCGATCCCGCCGGCTACGCCGAGCTGAAGGACGCGCTGGCCGGCACCGGAGTCGAGGCGGCGGCCGGGCCGCAGGCCGTGGCCGAGGCGGCGCAACGGCCTTCCGAGGTGGTGATGGCCGCCATCGTCGGCGCCGCCGGGCTGGAGCCGACTCTGGCCGCCGTGCGCCGCGGCGCCTGCGTCGCCTTCGCCAACAAGGAGGTGCTGGTCTGCGCCGGTGCGCTGATGATGGAGGAGGTGAAGGCGCACGGCGCGGCCCTCCTGCCCGTCGACAGCGAGCACAGCGCCATCTACCAGTGCTTCGACTTCGCCCATCCGCAGCGCGTGCGGCGGCTGGTGCTCACCGCCAGCGGCGGGCCCTTCCGCACGAAGGACCGCGCCTTCATGGCGGCGGCGACGCCGGAGCAGGCGGTGGCCCACCCGACCTGGGACATGGGCGCCAAGATCTCCGTCGACAGTGCCACCATGATGAACAAGGGGCTGGAGCTGATCGAGGCGCACTTCCTCTTCGGCATCCCGGAGGAGCGCATCGACGTGCTGGTCCACCCGCAGTCGGTCGTGCATTCGCTGGTGGAATACGTGGACGGTTCGGTGCTGGCGCAGCTGGGCACGCCGGACATGCGCACGCCCATCGCCTACGCGCTGGCGTGGCCGGACCGGATCGAGACGCCGGCCGAGCGGCTGGACCTCGTCAAGGCCGCGACCCTGTCCTTCGAAGCCCCTGATCCCGAACGGTTTCCGGCCCTGCGGCTGGCCCGGGTGGCCTTGCAAAGCGGTGGGGGCGCACCTACTATCCTCAGTGCCGCCAATGAGGTGGCCGTGCAGGCGTTCCTGGAACGCCGAATCGGCTTTCTCGACATCGAGAAGGTCGTCGAGAAGACGTTGGCGGCGCTGCCGCACCAGCCCCTCCACGATCTGGGGGAGGTGCGGGCGGTCGACGCCGAGGCCCGCCGGTATGCGGATGCGCTGGTGATGCGCCTCGCCGCCTGACACCACGCAGCCGCCGTTCCCTGGTCGTGCGGGGTGCGGGCGGCGCATCGAAGGCAAAGGGTTTATGGACGTCCTGGGCGGTTTCGGAACGTCGGTGCTGGCGTTCCTGGTGGTTCTCTCGGTGCTCGTGTTCGTGCACGAGTTCGGACACTATTTCATCGCGCGCCGCAACGGCGTGCGGGTCGAGGTGTTCTCGATCGGCTTCGGGCCGGAGCTGTTCGGCTTCCACGACCGCGCCGGCACGCGCTGGAAGTTCAGCGCCATTCCGCTGGGCGGCTATGTGAAGATGTTCGGCGACGCCGACCCCGCCAGCACGCCGGGCGCCGAACTGCCGCACATGACCGAGTCCGAAAAGGCCGTTTCCTTCCACCACAAGCGGCTGGGCCAGCGCGCCGCCGTGGTGGCCGCCGGACCGCTCGCCAATTTCGCCTTCGCGCTGGTGGCGCTCACCCTCCTCTTCGCAACCGCCGGGCAGCCGTTCACGCCCCCCGACGTCGGCGGCATCCAGCCGGGCAGTGCGGCCGAGCGCGCTGGCCTGCAGCCGGGTGACGAGATCGTCGCCATCGACGGCGCCAGCATCCAGCGATTCGAGGAGATCCGCCAGGTCGTCAGCATGAATCCGGGCCGGCCGCTGGCCTTCGAGGTGCAGCGCGACGGCAAGCCGGTGACGTTGACCGCCGTCCCCGACTCCTCTGAAGTGAAGGACCGATTCGGCAACGTGCACCGCATCGGCCTGCTCGGCATCACCCGCGGCGGCACCGAGACCCGCCGTCACGATCCGCTGTCGGCGGCGTGGCAGGCAGGCCGCGAAGTGTTCGGCATGATCGGCGGCACCTTCACCGCGCTCGGCCAGATGGTCGAGGGAACGCGCGGCACAGAGGAGCTGGGCGGCCCGCTGCGCATCGCCCAGATGTCGGGCGAGGTCGCCCAGACCGGCTTCTACACCATGGTCTGGTTCATGGCGTTCCTGTCGGTCAATCTTGGGTTGATCAACCTGTTCCCCGTCCCGCTTCTGGACGGTGGCCACCTTCTTTTCTACGGGATCGAGGCCCTGCGCGGCCGGCCGCTCGGACCGCGAGCGCAAGAATACGGTTTCCGCATCGGACTGGCTCTGGTATTAAGCCTCATGGTCTTCGCCACGTGGAACGACCTTGTTCAGCTCCGCGTGGTCGATTTCTTTCGAGGACTAATCTCCTAAATCGATTCAGAGCCAGGGGGCGTGCTTTGCGGGTGTCGTCGAGGGTTCTGGCGCTCAGCCTGATGGCTGGCTGCGCCATGACAACGGTATCTATGGCCATGGCCCAATCGGCCGGGGCTCCGCTGGTGGTGGATCGGACGCAGGTCGCGCAAGTCTTCTCGGGCGGGACCGTCCGGGATATCCGCGTCGAAGGCTCCCAGCGCATCGAACCCTCCACGGTCCGCTCGTACCTTGCGGTGCAGCCGGGCGAACCCTTCAACCCCGACCGCATCGACGAGTCGCTGAAGGCGCTGTACGCCACCGGCTTGTTCGCCGACGTGCAGATCCGCCGCGAGGGCGACGCGCTGGTGGTCGCGGTGAAGGAAAACCCGATCATCAACCGCATCGCCTTCGAGGGGAACAAGCGCATCGAGGACGACCAGCTGGAGAAGGAGATCCAGCTGCGGCCGCGAGTCGTCTACACGCGCACCCGCGTGCAGAACGACGTGCAGCGCCTGATCGAGATCTACCGCCGCCAGGGCCGCTTCGCCGCCACGGTGGAGCCGAAGATCATCCAGCTCGACCAGAACCGCGTCGACCTCGTCTTCGAGATCAACGAGGGCGTGCGCACCGGCGTGCGCGGCATCAACTTCATCGGCAACCAGGAATTCAGCGACGGGACGCTGCGTGAGACGGTCATGACGAAGGAAAGCGCCTGGTGGCGCTTCCTGACGTCGGACGACAACTACGATCCCGATCGCCTGACCTACGACCGCGAGCTGCTGCGCCGCTTCTACCTGCGCGAGGGCTACGCCGACTTCCGCGTCGTCTCGGCGGTGGCGGAGCTGACGCCGGACCGCAACGACTTCGTCATCACCTTCACGGTGGACGAGGGCGAGCGCTACAAGTTCGGCAAGATCGACATCAACAGCAACCTGAAGGCGCTCGACCCGCAGGCGCTGCGCGGCGTCCTGCTCACCCGCGAGGGTGAGTGGTACAACGCGCAGGAGGTCGAGGACACCATCACCAAGCTGACCAACGCGGTCGGCGACCTTCAGTACGCCTTCGTCGACGTGCGGCCGCGCATCAACCGCGACCGCGAGAAGCGCATCATCGACATCACCTACGAGATCGCCGAGGGACCCCGCGTCTTCGTCGAGCGCATCGACGTGAACGGCAACGTCCGCACGCTGGACAAGGTCATCCGGCGCGAGCTGCTGCTGGCCGAAGGCGACCCGTTCAACACCTCCAAGCTGCGCCGGTCGGAACAGCGGGTGAAGGACCTGGGCTTCTTCGAGCGCGTGCAGGTCACCACGCAGGAGGGTTCCGCACCCGACCGCTCGGTGGTCAACGTCGAGGTGACGGAACAGTCGACCGGTGAAATCGCACTGGGCGCCGGTTTCTCGACCTCCGACGGTCCGTTGGGCGACTTCTCGATCCGCGAGCGCAACCTGCTCGGCCGCGGCCAGGACCTCCGCTTCGGCGCGACCATCGCGCAGCGCCGGCAGGAGTACGACATCAGCTTCACCGAGCCGTACTTCCTCGACCGCGACCTGTCGGCGGGCTTCGACCTCTACCGGATCACCCGCAACTACCAGGACGAGGCGTCGTACGACGAGAAGAACAACGGCTTCTCGCTGCGCCTCGGCTTCCCGCTGTCGGAAAACCTGCGCCAGCGCGTCTATTACCAGCTTCAGAGCACCAGCATCGACCGCGTGCCGGACTCCGCCTCCATCTACATCAAGCAGGAGAAGGGTGCGCACGTTAACTCGATCATCGGCCAGGAGCTGATCTACGACCGCCGCAACAGCCGCCTCACCCCGACGGACGGCTATTACGTGCGCCTCGTGACCGACGTGGCCGGCCTGGGCGGCAGCTCGCGCTTCATCCGCACGCGCCTGGGCGGTGGCTACTACCTGCCGCTGAGCAGCGGCGACGAGTGGGTGCTGAGCACCACGGCGGAAGTCGGCTACCTCGTCGGCCTCGGCAAGCCGATCTATCTGGCCGACCGCTTCTTCCTGGGCGGCGACACGCTGCGCGGCTTCCGCACGGCGGGCGTCGGCCCGCGCGACACGCGCACCAGCGACGCGCTGGGCGGGCGCCGCTATGGCCGTGCGTCGGTCGAGATGACCTTCCCGCTCGGCCTGCCGGAGGAGTTCGGGCTGAAGGCCCACGCCTTCTCCGACGTCGGCGTGCTGGGCAACAGCACCATCAAGAACGACCCGTTCGTGCCCGACGAGGAGTCGATCCGCATGTCGGTCGGCACCGGCGTTTCCTGGCGGTCGCCCTTCGGCCCCATCCGCGTGGATCTGGCGCTGCCGATCCTCAAGGAAGGCTACGACCGCAAGGAAATCTTCCGCTTCAGCTTTGGAACCAGGTTCTAGAATCATGCAGCTCTCCACCATCCGGGCGCTCGTGGGCGCCGCCGCGCTCGCCACCAGCGCACTCATCCCGCTCTCGGCGACCGCCCAGCAGGCCCAGCCGGCGCCCCAGGCGCCGGCGCAGCAGCCGCCCGGCCCCGGTGCGACCGCCAAGGCGCCGATCATCGTCGTCGTCGACGTGCAGAAGATCCTGCAGGATTCGACGGCGTCGAAGGGCATCCAGACGGCGGTCGAGTCGCAGCGCGACACCTACCAGAAGGAAATCTCCGCGCTGGAGGACAAGCTGCGCAACGGCGAGGCGGAACTGCGCAAGCAGCAGACCGTGCTGTCGCCGGACGCGTTCGCCAACAAGCGCCGCGACTTCGAGAAGCAGGTCGCCGACGTGCAGCGCACGGTGCAGAACCGCAAGCGGGCGCTCGACACCGCGCTGAACGAGGCGATGGGCCAGGTTCAGAAGAACATGGTGGAGATCATCGCCGACGTGGCGCGGGCGCAGAGCGCCAACCTCGTGCTCGCCCGGCATCAGGTGGTGCTGGTCGACACGCAGCTCGACGTGACCGACGTCGTGCTCGAGCGGCTGAACAAGAAGCTGCCCACCGTCGCCGTGTCGATCCCCAAGCAGTAAGAGCGGGCGCCCTTCCGGGCGCCCTTCGGCATAGCGATTGATCGGCTGCGGGAAATGGGGCACAACGTGCCTCGTCTCCCGCGGTGGCGGCGTTGTATTCTCCTTGCGCGCACGCGGACAGGCGCGCACAGCGGATGGTCGGACGATGGATGTGACGGCGGAAAACAAGAAGGTGGCCGACATCGACATCATGCGGGTCATGCAGATGATCCCGCATCGCTACCCCATGCTCATGATCGACCGCGTGGTCGACGTGAACCTGGGAGAGAGCGCGGTCGGCGTCAAGAACGTGACGATCAACGAACCGTTCTTCGCCGGGCACTTCCCCTCGCGGCCGGTGATGCCGGGCGTCATGATGATCGAGGCCATGGCGCAGACCGCCGCCGTGCTGGTGGTCGCCACGCTGGGCACCGAGGCGGAGGGCAAGCTGGTCTATTTCATGACCGTGGACGAGGCGCGCTTCCGCAAGCCGGTGATGCCGGGCGACACGCTTCACATCCACGTGACCAAGGTGCGCAGCCGCGGCAACGTCTGGAAGTTCAAGGGCGAGGCCAAGGTCGGCGACACGCTGTGCTCGGAAGCCATCTTCTCCGCCATGATCCTGGACGAGAAATGACCGTCTCGATCCATCCCAGTTCCGTCGTCGATTCCGCGGCGAAGCTCGGCGCCGGCGTCGTCATCGGCCCGTTCTGCGTGGTCGGCCCCGATGTCGAGCTTGGCGACAACGTCCGCCTGACCTCGCACGTGGTGGTCGAGGGCCGCACGCGCATTGGCGAGGGCACGGTGGTCTATCCGTTCGCCTCGCTGGGCCATCCGCCGCAGGACCTGAAGTTCAAGGGCGAGGCGTCCGAGCTGATCATCGGCCGGCACAACCGCATCCGCGAGAACGTCACCATGAACCCCGGCACCGAGGGTGGCGGGATGGTGACGAAGGTGGGCGACCACGGCCTGTTCATGGTGGGATCGCACGTCGCGCACGACTGCATCGTCGGCGACCACGTGATCCTCGCCAACAACGCCACGCTGGGCGGCCACGTGACGGTTGGCGATTACGCCATCCTGGGCGGCCTGTCGGCGGTGCACCAGTTCGTGCGCATCGGCCCGCACGCCATGATCGGCGGCATGTCGGGCGTCGAGAACGACGTCATTCCCTACGGCCTGGTGATGGGCGAGCGGGCCAAGCTGGCCGGGCTCAACCTCGTGGGGCTGGAGCGGCGCGGCTTCACGAAGGACGACGTGCGCGGCCTGCGCGCCGCCTACAAGATGCTGTTCGCGTCGGCCGGCGACACCTTCGCCAGCCGCCTGGAGGAAGTCAGCCGCGAGTACGAGGGGCAGACGCTGGTCGCCCAGATCCTCGACTTCATCCGCGGCAAGTCGTCGCGCCCGCTTCTCCAGCCGCGCATGGAGAATGGCGCCTAAGGTCGGCATCCTGGCGGGCGGCGGCGACCTGCCGGCCCGCCTTGCCGCGGCGGTGCGCGGCACGGGGCGCGAGGTGTTCATCGTCGCCTTCGAAGGGCAGACCGACCCCGCCGCCGTCGCCGGCTTCCCGCATTTGTGGAGCCGCTTCGGCGCCGCCGGCAGCATCATCGCCCGCCTGAAGGCCGAGGGCGTCGGCGACCTCGTGTTCGCCGGCCCGGTGCGCCGTCCGTCCTTCAGCGAACTGTTCCCCGACTGGTACACCACCAAGTTCCTGGCCAAGGTCGGCACCCGCGCGCTCGGCGACGACGGGCTGCTGCGCTCCGTCGCGCGCGAGCTGGAGGGCGAGGGGTTCCGCGTCGTCGGCCTGCACGAGATCCTGGGAGAGCTGCTGACGCCCGCCGGCCCGGTCGGGCGGCTGGCGCCGGACGAGGCGGCGTCGCGCGACATCGCCCGCGGGGTGGAGGTGGCGCGCGGCCTTGGCGCGCTCGACGTCGGCCAGGGGTGCGTGGTGCAGCAGGGCATCGTGCTGGCCGTGGAGGCGATCGAGGGCACCGACGCCATGCTGGAACGTTGCGCGGGGCTGCGCCGGGCGGGCGGCGGCGGCGTGCTGGTGAAGGTGAAGAAGCCGCAGCAGGATCGCCGCCTCGACCTGCCGACCATGGGCACGACGACCGTCGAGAAGGCGGCCTCGGCTGGTTTGGCGGGGATTGCCGTGCAGGCGGGCGGCAGCCTGATCGTGGATCGGGCGGCGGTGGGGGCGGCGGCCGACCGACTCGGCCTGTTCGTCGTCGGCATCGAGGTTCAAGAATGAACGGACCGCTGGTCTTCCTGATCGCCGGCGAGCCGTCGGGCGACGCGCTGGGCGCGCGCCTGATGGCCGCGATCAAGCGGCTGACCGGCGGCGCCGTGCGCTTCGCCGGCATCGGCGGCGAACGCATGGCGGCCGAGGGGCTGGACACCATGGTGCCGCAGGCCGAACTGGCGCTGTTCGGCGTGTTCGAGCTGCTGCCCCAGATCCCCAACCTGCTGCGCCGCATGGACCAGACGGTGGCCGAGATCGTCCGCCTGCAGCCCGACGTGGTGGTGAGCATCGACTCGCCGGGCTTCACCGTGCGCGTCGCCAAGCGGGTGCGGCAGGCGGCGCCCCGGATTCCGCTGATCCATTACGTGGCGCCGACGGTGTGGGCGTGGAAGCCGGGGCGGGCGCAGAAATACGCGGCCATTTACGACCACCTGCTGGCCATCCTGCCCTTCGAGCCGCCGTACTTCGAGCGCGCCGGGCTGGCGTGCACGTTCGTCGGCCACTCGGTGGTCGAGGGCGGGGCCGGGAAGGGTGATGCGGCGCGATTCCGGACGGCGCATGGCATCAAGCCGCACGAGCGCCTGATCGCCGTGCTGCCCGGCAGCCGCCGCAGCGAGGTCACGCGCCTGATGCCCGACTTTCGCGCGACGCTGGACCGGCTGCGCTCCGGCCATCCCAGCCTCGTCGCCGTGGTGCCGACGGTGGCGACGGTGCGCGACACGGTGGCGGCGGAGGTGGCCGGCTGGCCGGTGCGCACCATCGTCGTGGAAGGGGACGAGGCCAAGTACGACGCCTTCGCCGCGGCGGAGGTGGCGCTGGCGGCGTCCGGCACGGTGACGCTGGAGCTGGCGCTGGCCGGGCTGCCGATGGTGGTGGCCTACCGGCTCAGCCCGATCACGGTGGCGCTGTACCGGCGGTTCATCCGGGTGAAGTACGTCAGCCTGGTGAACCTCATGCAGGACCGGATGTTGGTCCCGGAACTGCTGCAGGAGGACTGCCGGCCGGATAAGCTGGCGACGGCCGTGGCGCGCCTGCTGGACGATCCGGCGGCGCGGCGCGAGCAGGTCGACGGCGTGGCCGAGGTCGCCCGCTGGCTCGGCCAGGGTGGCGAGCCGCCCAGCGAGCGCGCGGCCCGCGTGGTGCTGGACGAGATCGGCCGGAAGCAGAAGGGCACGAAGCCCGCACACACTGGAGGGTGAGAATGAGCGAATACCGGATGCTGCACACGATGGTGCGCGTGTTCGACCTGGACAAGTCGCTGGACTTCTACACGCGGCTGCTGGGCATGAACCTGCTGCGCAAGAACGACTACGAAGGCGGGCGCTTCACGCTGGCCTTCGTCGGGTACGGCGACGAGAAGGACACGGCCGTCATCGAGCTGACCCACAACTGGGACCAGAAGGAGCCGTACAGCATCGGCACCGGCTATGGCCACATCGCCATCGGCGTGCCGGACATCTACGGCACCTGCGACAAGCTGCGCGCCGAGGGTGCGAAGATAACCCGTGAGCCCGGTCCGATGAAGCACGGCAGCACGGTGATCGCCTTCATCGAGGACCCGGACGGCTACAAGATCGAGCTGATCGAGAAGAAGTGACGGCAAGCCCGGCCGCCGCGACGTCCAGAGTCGGGGCGGCCAGAGTCGTGGCGTGGCGGCCGGGCGCCGATCCGGTGTATCCTGCTCCTCCGATCGATAGGGGGATGTCATGGGGCCGGGTCGTCTCTGGTGCATGGCCGTGGCGCTGGTTGCCGCGCTTTGGGGTTCCGCCGCCGGGGCGGAGGGGATTGCGCAGCAGGCGATCCGCATCCCGGCCACGATGACCTGGGGCGGAGCCCCGGTGAACGTCTCGTTCGAGGCGGTCGTCGTCCGCCCGGACGGGCCCGGCCGCCATCCCCTCGTGATCCTCAACCATGGCGCCCCGCGCGACGCGGCGGAGCGGCCGGGCATGTCGCCCACCGGCATGGTTCCGCAGGCCCGCGAGTTCGCCCGGCGCGGCTGGGTGGCGGTGGCGTTCATGCGGCGCGGCTACGGCGGCACCGGCGGCGACTACGTGGAGAGCAGCGGCCCCTGCAAGCAGCCGGACTACGTCACATCCGGCAAGCGTGGCGCCGAGGACATCCGTGCCGTCATCGCCCATATGGTGCGCGAACCCTACGTCGACGGCAGCCGCGTCCTCAGCGTCGGACGCTCCGCCGGCGGTCTCGCCACCGTGGCGCTGACCGCCGATCCGCCGCCGGGCCTCGTCGCCGCCATCAGCTTCGCGGGTGGCCGCGGATCCCAGCGCGAGGACGAGGTGTGCGCCGAACACGAACTGGTCGCCGCCTTCCGCACCTTCGGCCGCACCTCGCGCGTGCCGATGCTGTGGGTCTATTCCGAAAACGATCACTTCTTCGGGCCGCGGCTGGCACGGCAGTTCCACGAGGCTTTCACGGCGGCCGGCGGCAAGGCGGCCTTCATCATGGCCGATGCCTTCGGCACGGACGGACACAGCCTGTTCTCCAACGCCGGCACGCCGATCTGGTCGGCCTACGTCGACCGCTTCCTCGCCGAGCGCGGGCTCGCCCCGCGCGCCCGGCCCATGGCCCAACTGGCACCGCCGCCCGGCCTGTCCGACAAGGCGCGCGCCGGGTTCGAGGAATACATGCGGGCTTCCCCCGGCAAGGCCTTCGCCACCTCGCCGGACGGTGCGTGGGGATGGCGCGGCGGCCGGCCGAGCGTTCAGCAGGCCATGACGGACGCGCTCGCCGCCTGCGAAAGCCACGCCAAGCAGGCTTGTCGGCTGTTGATGATCGACGACGCGCGCGCACCCTGAATGCACGTCCTGTGGGTTGCATCGGGGGCGAGGCTCGTGCCATCCTTTCATCCGAACTCGGATGAATAAGAAGGACCGCGACACATGCTGCGCCTGTACGACAACCTGTCTTCCGGCAACGGCTACAAGGTGCGGCTGATGCTGCACAAGCTGGGCATCCCGTTCGAACGGGTCGAGATGGACATCGACCACGGCGGGACGCGGACGCCGGAGTTCCTGGCGAAGAACCCGAACGGCCGCATCCCCACGCTGGAACTGGAGGACGGCACGTTCGTGGCCGAATCCAACGCCATCATCTGGTATCTGGCCGAAGGGTCGCCCTACCTGCCCGACGGGCGGCTGGAGCGGGCGCAGGTGCTGCAATGGATGTTCTTCGAGCAGTACAGCCACGAGCCCAACGTCGCCACGCCGCGCTACTGGATCACCCACCATGTGGAAATGACGCCCGAGCGCACCATGGCGCTGCCCGGCAAGCGCAAGCAGGGTTACGACGCGCTGGGCGTCATGGAAGGGCACCTCGGGGAGCGCCCGTTTTTCGTGGGTGAGCGGCTGAGCATCGCCGACGTCGCGCTGTACGCCTACACGCACGTGGCGCATGAAGGCGGCTTCGACCTGTCCGCCTATCCGGCGGTGAACGCGTGGCTGGCGCGGGTGGCCGCCGAGGCGCCGCACATTCCGATCACCCAGGGCTGAGCGGGGAGGGGCGCCATGCTGCGGCTGAAGCGGGTCTACGACCCGCCGGCACCCGATGACGGGCAGAGGATCCTGGTCGACCGGCTGTGGCCGCGGGGCCTGCGGAAGGAGGAAGCGCGCCTCGACGCCTGGATGCGCGACGTGGCGCCCAGCCCGGGCCTGCGCACATGGTACGCGCACGACGAGGCGAAGTGGCCGGAGTTCCAGGAGCGCTACAAGGCGGAGCTGGCGGGAAACGCCGGGGCCCTGGATGAGTTGCGGCGGCGCCTGAAGGACGGGCCGGTCACGCTGCTCTACGCCTCGGGCGAGGGAAAGCACACCCACGCCGAGATTTTGAAGGGGATTCTGGAAGAAGCGCCGTAGGTTGGGTTGAGCGTCAGCGAAAACCCAACATTCCAGACCATGCAAAGTACGTTGGGTCCAGACCCAACCTACGAAGGTCCGCTCAACCGAAAACCAGAAACGCGACGGCGCCGGCGATGGCGGCCCAGGCCGCCAGCCGGATCAGCCGGCGCTTGAGCGGCGGCTTGTTGTCGTTGGCCGCGGGCAGAAGCCGCGCCCGGCGGGCCGGAACGAGGTACGCGGTCGGCGGTCGGGTGGCTCCATCGGAGCCACCCTTGCCGAACTGTGCTGTGGGCCGGTTAGCCACGCTGCGCCAGCGGCACGAACGGCCGCTTGGTCTCGCCCGTGTACAGCTGACGCGGACGGCCGATCTTCTGCTGCGGGTCCTCGATCATCTCCTTCCACTGGCTGATCCAGCCGACGGTGCGCGCCACGGCGAACAGCACGGTGAACATGCTGGTCGGGAAGCCCATCGCCTTCAGGATGATGCCCGAGTAGAAGTCGACGTTCGGGTACAGCTTCTTCTGGACGAAGTAATCGTCCTCGAGGGCGATCTTCTCCAGCTCCATGGCGATGTCGAGGAGCGGGTCGTTCTTGATGCCCAGCTCGCCCAGAACCTCGTGGCAGGTCTTACGCATGACGGCCGCGCGCGGGTCGTAGTTCTTGTAGACCCGGTGACCGAAGCCCATCAGGCGGAAGTTGTCGTTCTTGTCCTTGGCGCGGCGGACGATTTCCGGAATGCGATCGACCGAACCGATCTCCTCCAGCATCTTCAGCACGGCCTCGTTCGCACCACCGTGCGCCGGGCCCCACAGCGAGGCGATGCCGGCGGCGATGCAGGCGAACGGGTTGGCACCCGACGAACCGGCCAGGCGGACGGTCGAGGTCGAGGCGTTCTGCTCGTGGTCGGCGTGCAGGATGAAGATCTTGTCCATGGCCTTGGACAGGATCGGGTTGACCTTGTACGGCTCGCACGGGGTGCCGAAGGTCATGTACAGGAAGTTCTCCGCGTACGACAGGTCGTTGCGCGGGTACATGAAGGGCTGGCCGGCCGCGTACTTGTAGGCCATGGCGGCCATCGTCGGCATCTTGGCGACCAGACGGTGCGACGAGATCATCCGGTGCTGCGGATCGTCGATGTCGATCGAGTCGTGGTAGAAGGCCGACAGCGCGCCGGTCACGCCGCAGAGCACGGCCATCGGGTGCGCGTCGCGGCGGAAGCCGCTGTAGAACTTCGAGAGCTGCTCGTGCACCATCGTGTGGCGGCGGATGGTGTTCTCGAAGTCCTCCTTCTCCTTGGCGTTCGGCAGGTGGCCGTTCAGGAGGAGGAAGCAGACCTCGGGGAAGGTCGAGTGCTCGGCCAGGTCGTCGATGGCATAGCCGCGGTGCAGCAGAACGCCTTCGTCACCGTCGATGTAGGTGATCTTGGACTCGCAGCTGCCGGTCGAGGTGTAGCCCGGGTCGTACGTGAAGCAATCGGTTTCCGCGTACAGCTTGCGGATGTCGATCACGCTCGGTCCGGTCGAGCCGTGCAGCACGGGCATGGTCACCTGCTTGCCCGTACGATTATCAATAAGGGTGACGGTGTCGCTCGACGCGTTCTGGGTCATCTCGGCACGTCCTTTATTTTATCCGGTTGAGGGCTTCCCGCCCCTTTCGAATCGGCGCAGCATAGTTCCGCAAACGCCATAGTGCAACGCATCGAAGTTATCGGGATGCGGCCTTCGACGCATCACCCATGCGTGCGAGCGTCTCGGCCCGGCCGAGCAGCTCGGCGACCTCGAAGATCGGCGGCGACACGGTCGAACCGCTGAGCGCGGCACGCAGGGGTTGGGCAACCTTGCCAAGCTTTTCGCCCTTGTCCTCGGCGAACCGGCGGACACGGGCTTCCAGCGCGGCGGCGGTCCACTCCGGCTCTTGCTCGAAGACGCCGGCGAGTTCGGTGAGCACGGCGCGTCCCGCGTCGTCCAGCAGGGCGCGGGCCTTGTCGTCGTAGGAGAGCGGCCGGGCGGCCACGTAGAAGCGGGCACTCTGGGCCAGATCGACGAGGGTGCGCGCGCGCTGCTTCAGCCCGTTCATGGCGCGCAGCAGCAGGTCGCGCTGCGCGTCGGTGAGGGCGGCGCCCATCTCCTTCTCGATCCGCGGCGCCACGAGGCCGACGAGGCGGGCGTCGTCCGCCTGGCGCAGGTAGTGCGCGTTCAGGCTCTCCAGCTTGGCGAAGTCGAAGCGCGACGGCGAACGGCCGATGCCCTCCAGGTTGAACCACTCGATCGCCTGCTCGGTCGAGATGATCTCGTCGTCGCCGTGCGCCCAGCCCAGGCGCAGCAGGTAGTTGCGTACGGCTTCGGGCAGGTAGCCCATGTCGCGGTAGGCGTCGACGCCCAGCGCCCCGTGCCGCTTCGACAGCTTGGCGCCGTCCGGGCCGTGGATCAGCGGGATGTGCGCGAACTGCGGCAGGTCCCAGCCCATGGCGTTGTAGATCTGGATCTGGCGGAAGGTGTTGGTCAGGTGGTCGTCGCCGCGCACAACGTGGGTGACGCCCATGTCGTGGTCGTCCACCACCACGGCCAGCAGGTAGGTGGGCGTGCCGTCGGCGCGCAGCAGGATCAGGTCGTCGAGCTGCTGGTTCTGCACCCGCACCTCGCCCTGCACGTGGTCCTTCAGCACCGTCTCGCCGGTCTGCGGGGCCTTCAGGCGAATCACGGGGGGCACGCCGGCCGGCGCCTCGGACGGATCGCGGTCGCGCCAGCGCCCGTCGTAGCGCACCGGCTGGCCGGCGGCCTTCTGGGCGGCCCGCATCTCATCCAGTTCCTCGGGACTGGCGTAGCAATGGTACGCCTTGCCCTCGGCCAGCATCTGCTTGGCCACCTCGGCGTGGCGGTCCTTGCGGTCGAACTGCGACACGGCGTTGCCGTCCCAGTCCAAGCCCAGCCACGACAGCCCGTCGAGGATGGCGTCGACGGCGGCCTGCGTGGAGCGGGCGCGGTCGGTGTCCTCGATGCGCAGCAGGAAGGTGCCGCCGTGGTGCTTGGCGAACAGCCAGTTGAACAACGCGGTGCGGGCGCCGCCGATGTGCAGGAAGCCGGTGGGCGACGGGGCGAAGCGGGTGACGACGGTCATTGGAAAACCAAGCTCAAGGGTCGCAGACTTTTGCAGTGCGGTGTGTAGCACAGAACGGCCGGGGGTGGGGGAGTCCCCTTGCAGTGGACCGTCCGAAAAAGTGCAGGACCACGCGGTTCGGCGTATCGTGCGGCATGAGCGAGCGCATCGTCTTCGATGGCGACGGTTTCGAGGAAGGCGCGGCACCGCCGCGGCCGCCGGGCGCGCTCGTCCGCGCGCTGGGGTGGTTTGCCGACCGGCTGCTGGCGGAGCGCGAGCGCTGGGCGCTGTGGGTGCCGGCCGGCATCGGCCTGGGCATCGCCGCCTACTTCGCGCAGCCCATGGAACCGGCGGGGTGGATCGGCGCGGTCGCGGCGGCGGCGTGCGCGGTCGCCGCGTGGATCGGACGGCGGTGGCTGGGCGTGCTCGCGGTTGCCTTGGCGCTGCTCAGCGTGGCGGTGGGATTCGCGGCGGCGCAGTTGCGCACGGCGCTGGTCGAGGCGCCGGTCCTGCGCAAGGAGATCGGGCCGGTGGCGGTCACCGGGCGGGTGGTCGGCGTCGAGGCGCTGGCGCAGGGCAGCCGCATCGTGCTGACGGATCTGGCCGTGGAGCGGCTGGATGCGGGCAAGACGCCGGCGCGCGTGCGCCTGCGGCTGCGCGACGGGCTGCCGGTGCCGCCGGCCGGCGCCATGGTGCGCGCGAAGGCGCTGCTGCACCCGCCACCGGCGCCGGCCGAGCCGGGTGCCTACGATTTCCAACGGCACGCCTTCTTCGACCGCATCGGCGCCGTCGGCACGGCGCTGACCGCGCCCGAGGTGGTGCAGGCGCCGTCGGCGACCGGCTGGCGGGCCTTCGCCGTGTTCCTGGAGGGGCTGCGGCAGACCATCGCCGCGCGCGTCCATGCCGTGCTGCCGGAACCGGCGGCGGCGGTCACCGTGGCCTTGCTCAACGGCCAGCAGACGGGCATTGGCGAGGAGGTGATGGCCGACATGCGCAACAGCGGGCTGGCGCACCTGCTCTCCATCTCCGGGCTGCACATCACGGTTGTGGCCATGCTGGTGTTCGGCGTGGTGCGGGCGCTGCTGGCGCTGGTGGAACCGGTGGCGCTGCGCTGGCCGATCAAGAAGATCGCCGCCGTCGCCGGGCTGCTGGCGGCGGTGGCCTACACAATGCTGGTGGGCGCGCCGGTGCCGACGCTGCGGTCGGTGCTGATGACGGGCGTGGTGCTGCTGGCCATCGTTGTGGACCGCAGCGCGCTCAGCGTGCGGCTGATCGCCTTCGCTGCGGTGGTGGCGCTGCTCGTGGGGCCGGACGAACTGGTGGGGCCGAGCTTCCAGATGTCGTTCGGTGCCGTGCTGGCGCTGATCGCCGCGTACGAGGTGCTGAACCCGCACATCGTGCGCTGGCACACGGGTGCTGGCTGGCTGGGCCGGGCCGCGCTGTACCTGGGCGGGCTGGCGTCGACCAGCGTCGTCGCCACGCTGGCCACCACGCCGTTCTCGCTGTTCCACTTCCAGCAGATCGCCTTCTACGGTGTGTTCGCCAACATGGTGGCGGTGCCGCTGACCTCCTTCTGGGTCATGCCGTGGAGTTTGATCGTCTACCTGCTGATGCCGCTGGGCTGGGAAGGGCCGGCGGTCACGGCCATGGGCTGGGGCGTGACCGGCGTGATCTGGACCGCGAAGGCGGTCAGCGACCTGCCCGGGGCCACCGCCATCGTGCCGGCGATGCCAGTGTGGGGCCTGGTCGCCGTCACCGGCGGCGGGCTGTGGCTGTGCCTGTGGTCCGGGCGCTGGCGGCTGTTCGGTCTGGCCGGCGTCGCGGCGGGCCTGGTCAGCCCGGTCTTCGCCGAGCGGCCGGACGTGCTGGTCTCCGGCGATGGGCGGCTGGTGGCGGTGCGCACGGCGGATGGCGGGCTCAGCCCGTCGACGGCGAACGCGGCGAAGCTGACGGCGCGGATGTGGGCGCACCGCGACGGACGCACCGACGCCGACGAGCCGTGGCCGAAGGCGGGCCGCAGCGTCGACGGCCGGCTGGCCTGCGACGCGCTGGGGTGCGTTTACCGGGCCGGCGGGCGGACGGTCGCGGTGATCCGGCAGGCGGAGGCGCTGGCGGAGGACTGCGGCGGGGTGGACGTGGTGATCAGCACGACCGAAGGGGCGCGGCGCTGCCGGGCACCCCTGGTGATCGATGTCTGGACGTTGCGCCGGGACGGCGCGCACGCGCTGTACCTGGGACCGGACGTGGGACCGGGTGGCGTGCGCGCGGAGAGCGTTCGGGCATGGCGCGGTAGCCGGCCATGGACGGTGCCGTGAGGGAAGGCGCGGCGCCGGGCCGCGCCCGCTCAATACTTGCGGAAAAGCCCCACCAGCTTGCCCTGCACGCGCACGCGGTCGGCGCCGAAGATGCGTGTCTCGTAGGCGGCGTTGGCGGGCTCCAGCGCGATGGTGTTGCCCTTGCGGCGCAGGCGCTTCAGCGTCACCTCGCCATCGTCCACCAGGGCCACCACGATGGTGCCGTTCTCGGCCGTCTCGCAGCGCTGGATGACCACCGTGTCGCCGTCGAGGATGCCGGCCTCGACCATCGAGTCGCCCGCCACTTCCAGCGCGTAGTGTTCGCCGGTCGTCAGCATGCTGGCCGGGATATCCACGGTGTTGGAGTTGTCGCGCAACGCCTCGATCGGCGTGCCGGCGGCGATGCGGCCGTAGAGGGGAAGCTGCACCGTCTCCGCCGCCGCATGGAGCTCGCGGCCGGACACGTCGCGTCCAGACAGGGCGCCGGAAAAGTCGCCCTTGATGACGTTCGGCTGGAACTTGGCGCGGGCCGGCCGGCCCGCGCCGCTGCCACGGGCCGCTTCGAGGCCTTCGGGCAGTTTGACCACCTCCAGCGCCCGGGCGCGGTGCGGCAGGCGGCGGATGAATCCGCGCTCCTCCAGGCCGGTGATCAGGCGGTGGATGCCTGACTTCGACTTCAGGCCCAGCGCGTCCTTCATCTCGTCGAAGGAGGGCGACACGCCACCCTGGCCCAGCCGCTCGTGGATGAAGAGCAACAGCTCGTGCTGCTTGCGAGTGAGCATTTGTGCCTCCCGGCGGTCGCCGTACTAGATCTGGAACAAAAGCAAAACGCTTGCAGCTTGTTCTAGTTTGGTTCTGGGCTTCCGTCAAGCGCCGGCTTTGCGGATCGGCGTGGAAATTTCGGCAGGACTCGAGATCAAAAAGACCGCTCGGGACCAAAAGACCGCCCGGACCAAAAGACCGCTCAGACCGAAAGGCAGCCGCCGGACAGGGGAATGATCTCCACCCCGTCGCCCGGCCGGGCGGGCGGCGCGTGCGGCGGGCGGACGATCAGCGCGTCGGCCTTCGCCATGCGCGACATCATCGCGCTGTCCTGGCGCGGGAAGGGTGTGACCGCCGGATCCCCTCCGGCGACGGGCGTCAGCGTGGCGCGCACGTAGTCGGCGCGGTCGTCGCAGGCGGGCAGGGCGCCGTCGAGTCGGGCGGCGCGGGTCGGCTCGTCCGCCGGAAGACCCTGGAGTGCTCGCAACAAGGGCTTGAGGAACAGCACGGCGGCCACGGCCGACGACACCGGGTTGCCGGGCAGACCCAGCAGCCGGCCGGCGCCCATGGCGGCGTCCATGCGGCCGAACATCACCGCCTTCCCCGGCCGCATGGCGATGCGGTGGAAGTCGAGGTCGCCGCCCAGCACGTCCCGCACGTGGTCGTGATCGCCCTCCGAGGCACCACCGGAGGTGACCAGCAGGTCGCAGCCGGCGGCACCCCTGGCCATCTCCGCCAGCGCCTCCGGCGTGTCGCCGGCCACGCCGAGGAAATGCGGCACGCCGCCTTCCGCCGCCACCAGCGCCGACAGGAAGAAGGCGTTGGAGCTGACGATCTGGCTGGGACCCAGCGGCTCGCCGGGCAGGCGGATCTCGTCGCCGGTGGGCAGCACCGCGACGCGCGGCCGGCGGTGCACGCGCAGCCACGGCACGTTGGCGGCGGCGGCCAGCCCGACGTCGCGCGCGGTCAGGCGCCGGCCGGCCGGCAGCACCGCCTCGCCCGCCTGGAAGTCCAGGCCCGCGGGGCGCACGAACTTGCCGGGCTTCGGCGCGACCGGGATGCGGACGGCGTCGCCGTCGGCCGCCACGTCCTCCTGCATCACCACGGCGTCCGCGCCGTCGGGCAGGGGGGCGCCGGTGAAGATGCGCACCGCCTGTCCGGGGCCGACGGTGCCGGAGAAGGCATGCCCGGCGGCGGATTCGCCGATCGGGCGCAGCGTGACGGGCGATGCGTCGGAGGCCCCCGCGAGGTCGGCGGCGCGGACGGCCCAGCCGTCCATGGAGGAGGACGCGAACGGCGGCTGGGTCAGCCGCGATACCACCGGTTCCGCCAGCACGCGCCCGAGCGCTTCGTGCAGCCCGACCGTCTCCGCCGGCAGCGGCGGGCAGTGGGTCAGCATGCGGGCGAGCGCCTCAGCGACGGAGATCATGCGGCCGGCACCGCCCACTCGCCGCTCTTGCCGCCGGCCTTGTGGACCAGCTGCACGCCGGTGATGGTCATGCCGCGGTCCACCGCCTTGCACATGTCGTAGACGGTCAGCGCGGCGACGGAGACGGCGGTCAGCGCCTCCATCTCCACGCCGGTGCGGCCCTTCAGCTTGCAGGTGGCGGTGACGTCCACGGCGTTGCGGTCGGGATCGCAGGTCAGGTCGACCTTGACCGAGGTGAGCGCCAGCGGGTGGCAGAGCGGGATCAGGTCCGGCGTGCGCTTGGCGCCCATGATGCCGGCCAGCCGCGCCACCGACAGCACGTCGCCCTTCTTGACGCCGCCCTCCATGATCAGCGTCAGCGTCTCCGGCTGCATGATCACCGAACCGCGCGCGGTGGCCGTGCGCTCCGTCTCGTCCTTGTCGGAGACGTCGACCATCACGGCGCGCCCCTCGCTGTCGAAATGGGTGAAGCCGCTCATCGAACTCCCTCTTCCACAAGGATTTTTTCCATGAACACGCTGCGCTCCAGCGGCGGGTAGTCGCCGAACGGGCCGCGTTCGGCGAAGCCGGCGGCGGCGTAGAGGCGGATGGCCTCCGGCTGCGCGACGCCGGTCTCCAGGCGCAGGACCGGCAGGCCGAGCGCCCGCGCTTCCGCCTCCAGCCGCTCCAGGACGCGGCGGCCGATGCCGGCGCCCCGCGCCTCGGGCCGCACGTACATGCGTTTCACCTCGCCGTAGCCGGCGTCGAGGCGCAACGCGCCGCAGCCGAGCGCCGCCCCGTCGCGGCGGGCGACGAAGAAACGGATGTCATCGGCCGCCAGCGTCTCCACGTCGAGGAGATAGTTCTCCTCCGGCGGATAGAGCGCGTCGAGGTGCGCGTCCAGGTTGGCGATCAGCGCGATCACCTCAGGCTGGCGTGGGTCCTCGAGGCTGACCGTGACGTCGGACATGCAGCGTCCTCAGGCCGGCGCCAACAATGCCTTGGTCGCGGCGGTGACGTCGTCCTGGCGCATCAGGGATTCGCCGACCAGGAAGCACTTGGCGCCCACGGCGGCCATGCGGGCGAGGTCGGCGGGGGTGTTCAGGCCGCTCTCGGCGACCAGCATGCGGTCGGCGGGCACGCCGGCCGACAGCTCCACCGTGGTCGCAAGATCGACCGCCAAGGTCTTGAGATTGCGGTTGTTCACGCCCAGGAGCGGCGTCTTCAGTTTAAGCGCGCGCTCCATCTCCGGCGCGTCGTGCACCTCGACCAGCACGTCCAGACCGTAGTCGCCGGCGGCCGCCTCCAGCTCGGCCGCCTGGGCGTCGTCGAGGGCGGCCATGATCAGCAGGATGCAGTCGGCACCCAGCGCGCGGGCCTCGGCCACCTGATAGACGTCGAGCATGAAATCCTTGCGCAGCACCGGCAGGTCGACGGCGGCGCGGGCGGCGACGAGGTATTCGTCCTTGCCCTGGAAGTACGGCTCGTCGGTCAGCACCGACAGGCAGGTGGCGCCGCCGGCGGCGTAGGCGCGGGCCAGCGTGGGCGGGTCGAAGTCGGCGCGGATCAGGCCCTTGGATGGGCTGGCCTTCTTGATTTCGGCGATCAGGCCGTAGCGGCCGGCGGCCACCGTGCGGCGCAGCGCGGCGATGAAGCCGCGCGGCGGCGACGCGGCGCGGGCGGCGGCCTCGACCTCGGCGAAGGGACGGGCGGCCTTGCGGGCGGCGACGTGGGCGCGCTTGTCGGCGCAGATCTTTGCCAGAACGTCACTCATTCGGCCGGCACCGTCTCGTGGGTGATGGTAACGAGGCGGTGCAGGACCGTGCGCGCCGCCCCGGAATCAATGGCATGGCGGGCGATCTCGACACCCTGCTTAAGGTCATTCGCCTGCCCGGCGACGATCAGCGCGGCGGCCGCGTTCAGCAGCACGATGTCGCGGTAGGCGCCGGGCACACCGTCGAACAAGGCGCGCAGCGCCTCGGCATTGTGGGCGCCGTCGCCGCCCTTCAGGTGCTCCGGCCGGGCCAGGAAGATGCCGGCCTCCTCCGGGTGCACCTCGAACACAGTGACCTCGCCGTCCTTCAGCTGAGCGACGGTGGTCGGGCCGGTGGTGGTGATCTCGTCCAGCCCGTCGGCGCCGTGCACCACCCAGGCGGACTCGGACCCCAGACGCTTCAGCACGTGCGCCAGCGGCTCCACCCACTGCTTGGCGAAGACGCCCAGCAGCTGGCGCTTGGCGCCGGCCGGGTTGGACAGCGGGCCCAGCAGGTTGAAGATGGTGCGCGTGCCCAGCTCCACGCGGGTCGGGCCGACGTTGCGCATGGCGAGGTGGTGGCGCGGCGCCATCAGGAAGCCGAACTTCGCCTCCCACAGGGCCTTCTTCACCAGCGCCATGTCGCAGTCGAGGTTGACGCCGACGGCGGCCAGCACGTCCGCCGCACCCGACTTCGACGACAGCGCGCGGTTGCCGTGCTTGGCCACCGGCACCCCGCAGGCGGCGGCGATCAGGGCCGCGGCCGTGGAGATGTTGAAGGTGCCGGCGCCGTCACCGCCGGTGCCGCAGGTGTCGATGGTGCCGGGCGGCGCCTCGATCGGCAGGGCCTTGGCCCGCATGATGCGGGCACCGCCGGTGATCTCCTCCACCGTCTCGCCGCGCACGCGCAGCGCCATCAGGAAGCCGCCCATCTGCGACGGCGTGGCGTTGCCGGACATGATGATGTCGAAGGCGAACTCCGCCTCCGGCTCGGTCAGCGCGTTGCCGGCGGCCACCTTGGCGAGGATGGCCTTCATGTCGGTGATGTCGCCGTGCGGTGCGCTCATGCCACGGTCTCCAGCCGGCGGGTCAGCGAGAGAAAGTTCTGCAGGATGGTGTGGCCGTGCTCGCTCTCGATGCTCTCCGGGTGGAACTGCACGCCGTGGATCGGCAGCTCGCGGTGGGCCAGCGCCATGATCAGGCCGTCGGCCGTCTCGCCCGTCACCTCCAGGCAGGAGGGCAGCGTCGCGCGCTCGACGATCAGCGAGTGGTAGCGGGTGGCGCGGAACGGCGAGGGCAGGCCCTTCAGGACACCCTTGCCCTGGTGGAACATGCTGTCGACCTTGCCGTGCATCGGCACCGGGGCGCGCACCACGTCGCCGCCGAACGCCTGGCCGATGGCCTGATGCCCCAGGCACACGCCCATCAGTGGCAGCCGCACCTTGGCGGCGGCGTCGATGAGGGGCAGGCAGATGCCGGCCTTGTCCGGGTCGCAGGGGCCGGGCGACAGCAGGATGCCGTCGGGCCGCAACGCCAGCGCCTCCTCCACCGTCAGCGCGTCGTTGCGCCGGACGACCACGTCGGCGCCCAGCTCGCCCAGGTAATGGACGAGATTGTACGTGAAACTGTCGTAGTTATCGATGAGGAGCAGCATAGAGGCCACCGGCGTTCCGGCATCGTTCCCGAAGGGGCCTACCCTAACCGGCCGGGGTGCGGATTTCCAGCCTCGCGGGACGTGCAAGGACTCTGTTGCAGCAAGCGGCGGCCGGTGCCACCCTCCCCGACGCCCCCAGGAGACCGTACAGCCCATGACCGCCGGCATCGCCGCCCATCGCCCGGAGCCCGCCTGATGGCCCGCCGACGCGCCCGTCCGGCCGGCAAGCGGCTGACCGCGACTCCGTTCCTGCTGGCGCTGGGCGCCGTGGCGGTGGTGTTCGGCGTGGCCGTCGGCGGCACGCTGTTGAGTGGCCGGACAGCGCCGGCCAAGGCGGTGACGCCGGTCGCGGCCAGCATGCCTGCGCCGCCGACGCCGCCCGCCGTGGTGGACCTGCCGCCGGTCACCGAACCGGAGCCGGGGATGCCGGTCGAGGAGGTGGAGGTCGCCCCGCCGCCGGCACCGCCCGCCCCGCCGCCGCCGGCACCCGTGCAGGCGGCGCTGCTGCCCCCGCCCGTGCCGGCGGCGCCGGGGGCCCTGCCGCTGTGGCGCAGGAACGCCTTGCCGTTCGCGGTGCCGCAGGGCGCGCCGGCGATCGCCGTCGTCATCGACGACCTGGGCGTGGACCGCAAGCGCTCGGCCCGCACGGTGAAGCTGCCCGGCCCGCTGACGCTGGCGTGGCTGCCCTACGCCGAGCAGCTGCGCGAGCAGACCCGCGCCGCGCAGGCCGCCGGGCACGAGCTGCTGCTGCACCTGCCCATGGAGCCCAGCGTGCACGCCGACCCCGGCCCGGACGCGCTGTTGACGCGCCTGGACCGGGCGGAGATCCAGCGGCGCGTCGCCCAGGCGTTGGCGAGCTTCGACGGCTACGTCGGCATCAACAACCACATGGGCAGCCGCTTCACCGCCGACCGCGCGGCCATGGCGCCGGTGCTGGGCGAGATCCAGCGGCGCGGCCTGCTGTGGATCGACAGCCGCACGACGCCGAACAGCGCCGGAATGGTGCTGGCCCAGGAGATGCGCATGCCGCACGCCGGGCGCGACATCTTCCTGGACAACGTGCAGAGCGTGGCCGCGGTGCGCGCCCAACTCGCTAAGACGGAGGTGGTGGCGCGCCGTCAGGGCTTCGCCATCGCCATCGGCCACCCGCACGACGCCACGCTGGAGGCGCTGGCGGCGTGGCTGCCCGACGTGAAGAAGCGCGGCTTCACGCTGGTGCCCGTCAGCGCCGTCGTGCGCGCCCGCTGTTCCTGCTGACGTGTTCAACGACCAAGAAGGGATCGGATCATGGCTGAGAAGTACAAGGTGGATGGGATGACCTGCGGCGGCTGCGTGCGCTCCGTCACCAACGCCATCACCAAGGCCGCACCCGGCGCTGCGGTGACCGTCGACCTGCCGGCGGGTGTCGTGTCCGTGGACGGCGCGCCGGCCGATAAGGTGAAGGCGGCGGTCGAAGGCGCCGGGTTCGACTTCAAGGGGGCTGCATAAGCGAGGGCGTTACAGCGCCGGCTTCTTCCGCTTCCACACCAGCACGCCCAGCGCCCAGGCCAGCGACACGGCCAGCGCGGCGGTCAGCGCCCAGGCGCGGCCGGCGGACTCGGCCAGCAGGTGCAGGGTGAGGATGCACAGGAAGAAGCCGGGGTTGGTGATCAGCGCGCTGCGCATCGCCGCGGCCACCGCCGCCCCGCCCAGGCGCAGGTGCAGGATCACCACCAGACTGGACAGCGCGATCGGATAGATGGCGCCGATGCCCGTCGCCGCCGGGCCGATGGCGCGGCTCAGCGACGTCACCGTCGCCACCAGCACGCCGACCAGCAGGGCGCGCAGCGGCATGTCGTACCAGCGCGCCGGGGCGGCGGTCTTCCTCAGCTCCGGGATCGGCCGGCGCACCAGAGGGAAGGCGAGGGCGTAGAAGGCCAGCACGAGCGGCACCGCCGTCCACACCGTCCAGTCCGCCACCGCCTGCAGGGCGGCGGCCAGCGCGATCCACACGGCCGAGGCGACGCCCAGCGTGACCGCCAGGGAACGGTGGGGGGCGAAGCGGACCAGCAGCACCAGGAAGGTGATCATCGCCGCGTTGCTGGCGAGGCTGGAGAGCGCCGTGGCGGCGATGAAGCGGTCGTCGTGCTCGACCGCCAGGATGACGTAGGCCGGACCGGTGGAGACGGGCAGGGTGGCGATGACGCCACCGAAGAACGGCCCCGCCTTCTCGGCGACGACGGACGCCAGCACGACGACCAGCGCCGCGCCCAGCACCTTGACCAGCAGGGCCAGCCAGACGGCGTCGGGCGGTGCGACGTCAGGCGGCACGTCAGGCCCGCGCCGCCGCCTTTACCGTTTCCTCGGCGGCGCGGATCAGCGCCTTGGCCTTGTTGACGGTCTCCTGGTACTCGGCCTCGGGGTCGCTGTCGGCGACCACGCCGCCGCCGGCCTGGACGTACATGGTGCCGTCCTTCAGCACGGCCGTGCGCAGCGCGATGCAGGTGTCCATGGCGCCCGAGGCGCCGAAGTAGCCGACGCAGCCGGCGTAGACGCCGCGCCGGGCCTTCTCCAGCTCGTCGATGATCTCCATGGCGCGGACCTTCGGCGCGCCCGACACCGTGCCGGCGGGGAAGCCTGCGACCAGCGCGTCCAGCGCGTCGTACTTCGGGTCCAGTTCGCCCTCGACGTTGGAGACGATGTGCATGACGTGGCTGTACAGCTCCACGATCATCTTCTGCGTCACCTTGACGGTGCCGATCTTGGCGACGCGCCCCACGTCGTTGCGGCCGAGGTCCAGCAGCATCAGGTGCTCGGCCAACTCCTTCGGATCGCTCAGCAGGTCGTCGGCCAGCGCTTGGTCCTCCTCCGGCGTGGCGCCGCGCTTGCGGGTGCCGGCGATGGGGCGGATGGTCACCTTGCCGTCGCGCACGCGCACCAGGATCTCCGGGCTGGAGCCGACGATCGACAGCTCGCCGAAGTCCAGGTGGAAGAGGAACGGCGACGGGTTCAGGCGGCGCAGCGTGCGGTACAGCGCCAGCGGCGACAGCTTGAACGGGATGCGGATGCGCTGGGACGGCACGCACTGGAAGATGTCGCCGGCGCGGATGTACTCCTTCGCCCGCTCCACCATCGCGTGATACTCCTCGCGCGTGGTGTTGGAGGTCCAGGCCAGCGGCAGGCCGGCCTCCGTGCGCGGCTCGCGGCGGTAGGGCAGCGGGCGCTCCAGGTCGGCGACGGCGTCGGCGAGGCGCTCGCACGCACGCCCATAGGCGGCCTCGGCCGACACGCCGGCCTCCGGCCACACCGGCGTCACCAGCATGACCGAATCCGTGACGCTGTCGAAGATGGCGACCAGCGACGGGCGCGTCAGGATGGCGTCGGGGATGCCCAGCTCGTCCGGGTTGTCGTCCGGCAGCCGCTCCATTAGCCGGACCATGTCGTAGCTGAGGTAGCCGAACAGGCCGGCGGCCATCGGCGGCAGCTCGGCCGGCAGGTCGATGCGGCTCTCGTTGATCAGCGCCCGCATCACCTCCAGCGGCGCGCCGTCGCACGGCTCGTACGCGTTGGCGTCGAACAGCGCGCGGCGGTTGATCTCCGAACCGTCGCGGCGGCAGCGCCAGACGACGTCCGGCTTGAAGCCGATCACCGAATAGCGGTCGCGGCGCGACCCGGCGCCGCGCTCCGCCGACTCCAGCAGGAAGCCGAACGGCCGTCCGTCGGCCAGCTTGAGGTAGGCGGAGACCGGCGTCTCCAGGTCGCTCACCAGCGTGGTCCAGACCACCTGCGGCCGGCCTGCCTCGTAGGCGGAATCGAAGGCGGGGGATTCGGGCAGGACCTTCACGGCGGCGACTCCGGCTGGCGGCTTGTTGGCGGGCTTACTGGTTGACGGGGTACATCTGGTCGATGAGGGCGCGGTGCACCTCCACCGGATACTGCTGGCGCAGCGCCTCGGCGAACTGGGTCATGATGTCGCCCTCGACACCCCGGTGGACCGAGTCCTCGACGGCGGCGAGCGGCGCGTCGGGGGCGGCCGGATCGGCGGGGATGACCTCCTTCAGGCGGGCGACGATCTGCTTGTCGCCGGCCGCACCGGTGACCACGTCCTCCGGCTTGGCGGCGAACAGCTGGCGGACGAGGTCGGCCGACAGGCCTTCCACCGCGCGGGCGTCGCGGGTGAAGGGGGCAGTCATGGCGAAGCTGCCGCCGGCCTTGGCGGCCAGATCCTGGGCGCCGCCCTCGTTGCCGGCCTTCAGCTTCTCGGCCACTTCCTTGGCCTTAGCGGCGGCGCGCGCGGCGCGCTCCTCCTCCTGCCAGCCGGCGACCACATCGGCCTTCACCTCGGCCAGCGGGCGGACGGCGGCGGGGGTGACGCCGTCGACGTGCACCGCGAAGAAGCGGTTGTCCGCCGTCTCGACGACGTTGGAGGTGCGGCCCTGGGCGAGGCCGAAGGCGGTCTTCACCACCTCGGCCACATTGGCGACGCCGGTGACGGCGCTGCCGTCCGGGGCCTTGCCGGTGCTGTCGACCGACGGGATGGAGACGGTCTTCAGGCCCTGGCCCTGAGCGACCTCGGTCAGCGTGGCGCCGCCGGCCAGCGCGTCGTCCAGGCGGTTCGACACCTCGTACAGGCGGTCGGCGGCCTTCTCGCGCTTGAGCTGGGCGAGCAGCGGCTCGCGCACCTCCTCGAAGCTCTTGTGGGCGCCCGGCTGCACGGCGGTGACCACGGCCACGTGCCAGCCCAGGCCGCTCTTGATCGGCGCGCTGGCCTGGCCCTGGGGCAGGGCGAAGACGGCCGGGCCGATCTCCGGCAACTCCTGCGCGGTGATGGAGTCGAGGGTCAGCGGCTCGGTCCCGGCGGCCTTGGCGGCGTCGGCGAGGCTCTGGCCGCCGCGCGCGGCGTCGGCGATCTGCTTGGCCTTATCCTCGGCGTCGACGACGACCATCTGCACGCTGCGTCGCTCGGGCGTGGTGAACTCCTCGTTGCGCTCGTCGAAGGCGGCGCGGAGCTGCTCGTCGGTGACCGTGACGTCCTTGGCGAGGTCGTCGGCGGACATCTGGAGAACCGTCAGCGTGCGGTATTCCGGGGCGGTGAAGCGGACCTGATGGTCCTCGTAATAGCGCTGGACGGCGGCATCGTCGGGCGTGCCGACGTCGCCGACGCTGGCGTTGGGGATGGTGATCACCTCGGCCACGCGCTTTTCCTGGCGGAAGCGGAACAGCTCGTCCACCAGCGGCTTGGGCGCCACGGCGCCGCCGCCGACGGCGCCGGACACCATCTCGCGCGCGATCTCGCGGCGCAGGATCTGCACGTAGCCGTCCTCGCTCAGGCCGTTCTGGCGCAGGATCTGCTGGAACAGCGTGGCGTTGAAGCGGCCCTGCTGGTCGCGGAAGGCGGGTTCCTCGGCGATGCGCTGGCGCACCGTCTCAACGCCCACCGACAGGCCGGCGTCCTTGGCGGCGAGGTCGTACAGGCTGCGCTGCACCAGCGTGGATATCGCTTGGTCCAGCACGCCGAACTGGCGCGCCTGATCGACCGTGAGCGTGCCGCCGAACAGCGGGCGCAGCCGCTCCATCTGGCGGCGGAACTCCTGGTCCACCTCGTTGCGGCCGACCTCGACCGGCCCGACCTCGATCATCGTGTTCGACGTGCCGCCTTGGCGGACCACGTCGCCGATGCCCCAGACGGCAAAGCTGGCGATGAGCAGGACGAACAGGATCTTGACGACCCACGAACCGGCGAAGGAGCGGATGAACTGGAGCATGGCACCCGAAATGCGCAGCGATCAGGCCCCCTTGGGGCCGGGCCGCGCATCATAGAAAGGCCATGGGGGCGCGGCAACCGCCGATTTGCCCGATTCAGCGGCGGTACAGCGCGTCCACGTCCAGCGCGATCCCCGGCGGGTCGAGCGTGAGCGTTCCGGCGGCGTGGATGCTGGTGTGGATGGTGCCGTCGGCATCGCGGCGGTGGTGGATGACGGCCGGGCGCTCCGTCTTCACCAGGAGGTAGTGCATGAGGCCGGGCAGGCGGAAATAGTCCTCCAGCTTGGCCCCGGCATCGCGGGCGCGGGTGCTGGGCGAGAGGACCTCGACAACGATGACCGGATTCGCAGCGGCGACGGCGTCGTCGGGCAGCGGCGGGCCGCAGTTCACGACCGCGTCGGGCTCATAGTCGGTGTCGTCGTCGATCTCCACGGTCATGCCGTCCGGCAGGGCCTCGCAGGGCAGGCCGAGGCGGCGGATCTCGGTGTCGAGCGCCTGCCAGACCCGGGCTTTGAGGCGGGCGTGGGCGGCCCGTTCCGGCGCCATGGCGACGGGTTCGCCGGCCACGCGTTCGAAGTGCGCGCCGTCCGGCTGCTCCTCCAGCCAGCGCCGGTAGATTTCCCGTGTCATACGATCGGACATGCGTGCCTCCGGGCCGCGTGATCAGACATCAACATACCGGGCAGCCGGGGCGCTCACAAGTTGCGCCACGAGGGCTACCGGCTGCCCACCCCTCCGCCCGTCTGGAAAATCGCCCGCACCCCTGCTAGAAGGCGCCACATTCGAATTTCACGCAATCGCCCTCGGGAGGGACCGCAAGCCATGGCCGCACGCCGCAAGCTGATCGCCGGGAACTGGAAGATGAACGGGCTGAAGGCCGATGGCCTCGCGCTGGCCTCGGACCTCGCGGGGCGGGTGAAGGGTGCGGGCGCCGTGCCGTTCGACATGCTGGTGTGCCCGCCGTTCCCGCTGCTGTTCCCGGTCGGCGACGCGGTCAAGGGCAGCGGCGTGGCGCTGGGCGCCCAGGACTGCCATGCCAAGCAGAAGGGTGCGCACACCGGCGATGTCAGCCCGGTGATGCTGAAGGACGCCGGCTGCGCCTACGTCATCCTCGGCCATTCCGAGCGGCGCGCCGACCACGGCGAATCCGACGCGGTGGTGAACGCCAAGACCGTCGCCGCGCACAAGGAAGGCCTGATCGCCATCGTCTGCGTCGGCGAGACGGAGGCGCAGCGCGACGCCGGCACGCAGACCGACGTGGTCGGCAGCCAGCTCGCCGGCTCGCTGCCGGAGGGCACGACGGCCGAGAACACCGTCGTCGCGTACGAGCCGGTGTGGGCCATCGGCACCGGCAAGACCGCCACGCCGGACGACGTGGCCGCCATGCACGCCTTCATCCGTGGCGAGCTGGCCAAGCGGTTCCCGGACGCCGACAAGATGCGCGTCCTCTACGGCGGTTCGGTGAAGCCGTCCAACGCGGCGGAGCTGATGGCGACGGAGAACGTCGACGGCGCGCTGGTCGGCGGGGCGTCGCTGGTGGCGGACGATTTCTGGGCCATCGCCACGAGTTGCCGCTAGCATCCCCGCGCCGGGCGCGCTAAAACAGTGGGGCTGCGCGCCGCGGGCCACGTCACACGGGTCCGCGGCGCGCTATCGGTTTGGGAGGGGGCTGCCCCTCCGCTGCGGGAATTCTGAGGAACACGGTTCATGCACGCGGTGATTCTGGTCATTCACCTGCTGATCGCGCTCGCGCTGGTCGGCGTCATCCTGATCCAGAAGTCGGAGGGCGGCGGGCTCGGCATCGGCGGCGGCACCATGGGCGGCATGATGACCGCGCGCGGCACCGCCAACCTGCTGACGCGCACCACGGCGATCCTGGCGGGCTGCTTCATGGTGACCAGCATCGTGCTCGCCATCATGGCCGGCGCCACGGGCAAGCCGACGTCGATCATCGACACGATCCCGGCGCAGCCCGTGCAGCAGCAGGCCCCCGCCGCCCCGGCCTCTCCGGCGCCGCCGGTCGCCCAGTAGGCGGAGGCTCCAGCGTCGGCAGACGGAGTGAGGAGAGGCGGCCCTTCCAAGCCGCCTCTTTCCTTTAAGGCAGAGCCTAATCGGTCCAACGGTTTCAAGTTCAGGGTCTTCGGACGATCATGACTCGGTACATCTTCATCACCGGTGGCGTCGTCTCCTCGCTGGGCAAGGGCCTGGCGTCGGCGGCGCTGGGGGCGCTGTTGCAGGCGCGCGGCTACAAGGTCCGGCTGCGCAAGCTCGACCCCTACCTGAACGTCGACCCGGGCACCATGAGCCCGTACCAGCACGGCGAGGTCTACGTCACCGACGACGGTGCCGAGACCGACCTCGACCTCGGCCATTACGAGCGCTTCACCGGCGTGGCCGCGCGCAAGGGCGACAACATCACCACGGGCCGCATCTATTCGAACGTCATCGCCAAGGAGCGGCGCGGCGACTACCTGGGCGCCACCGTCCAGGTGATCCCGCACGTCACCGACCAGATCAAGGAGTTCATCGGCGCCGACACGGACGACGAGGACTTCATCCTCTGCGAGATCGGCGGCACCGTCGGCGACATCGAGTCGCTGCCCTTCCTGGAAGCCATCCGCCAGTTCGGCAACGAGGTGGGGCCGGAGCGCGCGCTGTTCGTCCACCTGACGCTGCTGCCCTACATCCCCACCGCCGGCGAGCTGAAGACCAAGCCGACCCAGCACTCGGTCAAGGAACTGCTGGGCGTGGGCATCCAGGCCAACATCCTGCTGTGCCGCGCCGACCGGCCGATTCCGGAGAACGAGCGCCGCAAGATCGCGCTGTTCTGCAACATCCGGCCCGAGCGCGTCATCGCCGCGCTGGACGTCGACAACATCTATCAGGTGCCGATCAGCTACCACGAGGAAGGGTTCGACACGCAGGTGCTGGCCTATTTCGGCCTGCCCACCGCGGGCGAGCCGGACCTGTCGCGCTGGAGCACCATCGTCGAGCGCGTGCGCAAGCCGCAGGGCGAGGTGACCATCGCCGTGGTCGGCAAGTACACCAGCCTGCTCGACAGCTACAAGTCGCTGGCCGAGGCCCTGTCGCACGGCGGCATCGCCAACAACGTCAAGGTCAAGCTGGACTGGATCGATTCGGAGATCTTCGAGACCGACGGGGCCGTCCAGCGCCTGGAAGGCGTGCACGGCATCCTGGTGCCGGGCGGCTTCGGGTCGCGCGGCACCGAGGGCAAGATCGAGGCGGCCAAGTTCGCGCGCGAGCGCAAGGTGCCGTACTTCGGCATCTGCTTCGGCATGCAGATGGCGGTGATCGAGGCGGCGCGCAATCTGGCCGGCATCGTCGACGCCGGCTCCACCGAGCTGGGCAAGCCCGGCAACCCGGTGGTCGGCCTGCTGACCGAATGGCTGCGCGGCAACCAGCTGGAGAAGCGGTCGGAGGCCGGCGACCTCGGCGGCACCATGCGCCTGGGCGCCTACCCGGCGCGCCTGCTGCCCGATTCGAAGGTCGCGGACATCTACGGCGCGACGGCCATCTCCGAGCGGCACCGCCACCGTTACGAGGTGAACGTCTACTACAAGGACCGGCTGGAGAAGTGCGGCATGCTGTTCTCCGGCCTGTCGCCGGACGGTGAGCTGCCGGAGATCGTCGAGATCCCCGACCATCCCTGGTTTATCGGCGTGCAGTTCCATCCGGAGCTGAAGTCGAAGCCGTTCGACCCGCACCCGCTGTTCACGTCGTTCATCAAGGCGGCGATCGAGCAGAGCCGGCTGGTCTGAGAATCGTCTGGGAATCGAAAGGCGCCGTCCTCCCCATGGGAGGACGGCGCCTTTTTGCTTGCTTCAGGCGATCTTCTCGACGCTGCCGTCCAGCGCCATCAGCAGCAGCTCGACGCCCAGGTCGGGGTGCTTCTCGCGGATCTTCATGCCGAGTTTGCCCAGGATCTCGGCGTGCACGGCGGTCTCCTTGGCCGGGTCGCCCTTCAGGTCCTGGCCCAGGAAGACCTTGTAGGCGCCGCAGTCGCGGTGATCCATCACGATCACCTTCTTGATGCCGTGCAGGGCCTTGGCGACCTCCACGTGCTTGAAGAAGGTCTCGCCCCAGGCGGGTTCCTTCTCGGTCAGGGCGCCCAGGCCGGCGCCGGCCAGGATCACGTGGTCGTAGTTGTTGTTCAGGCCGCGGCCGTCCATGTAGCGGACCACGTCGTCGACCAGCCGGTAATCCATGCAGGAGAGCAGCAGCGCCTCCACGTTGCCGGCCGCGGCCGCGTGACGCAGCGGCGTGGCGCTGAGCAGCATGGCGCCGCCGCCCAGCGCGGCGAGTTTCAGGAAGGTGCGGCGATCGCCGGTGGTCTGGCGGTCGTGGCAAGAACAGTCAGCGTGATCGTGATGCATCGGCGCCTCGCTTTGCATGCAAATGATGCGCAAGCATAGCCGCTGAACGTTTAAAAAATGCCAATACTCCGCGTTTCTGGAAATGAAGTTCCAGTAACCGCATGATGAAACGGTAATGTGACGCGGCCGGGAAGCCGGATTTTTCCTGCGGTTAACGGCCTTCCGCGCCACTCTCGCGCCGGGCCCGCCATCGCTCGCGCGTCTGGCCCCACACCTCGACGGGGGCGTTTTCGTGCGGCGGCGGCAGGCGGCCGGGGCCGCGCAGTGTGGAGCCGAGCTTTTGGGCCACCATCTGCGACGCGGTGTTGGCCGGATCGATGGTGTGGATCACCTCGGTCCAGCCGAGGGCGTCGAACGCCCAGTCGATGGTCGCGGCGGCACCTTCGGTGGCATAGCCCTTGCCCCAATGCTCGCGCGCGATGCCCCATCCGACCTCGGTGCCGGGCCAGCCTTCCGGCATCCAGGGGCCGAGGCGGCCGACCCAGCGCCCGGTGGCCTTTTCGATCACCGAGAACATGGAGAAGCCCAGGATCCGCCACGATCCGGCCATGGACAGGAAGGTGCGGAAGGCGATGGCGCGGGGCTGCGCGCCGCCCAGGAAGCGGGCGGCCTCCGCATCGGCCATGAAATCGGCCCAGGCGTCGAAATCGTCCCGGACGGGAAGGCGCAGGATCAGGCGCGGGGTTTCCAGGACGGGCTCGGTCACGCGATCGTCTCCGCTCGTTGGTGTACGGCGACGTGCGTAGCGCGTCTCGCGCGCCGGCGCCATTGCCGTGTGATCGCGGCGTCCCACCTTTCGTGGCGATGCGCGAGCGAGGGCCGGGCCACGGCCCCGAATTTACGAGAGGGAAGAGACATGGGCGAGGTGACCATCACGGCCGCCGACGGCGGCGCGTTCTCCGCCTACGTCGCCAAGCCGGCCACGCTGCCGGCGCCGGGCGTCGTCGTCATCCAGGAGATCTTCGGCGTCAACGCGGTGATGCGCGGCGTGTGCGACGACCTTGCGGCGCAGGGCTACGTCGCCGTCTGCCCGGACCTGTTCTGGCGGCAGGAACCGGGCATCCAGCTCACCGACAAGACGCAGGACGAGTGGAACCGGGCCTTCGCCCTGATGAAGGGCATGGACCAGGACAAGGCGGTGGAGGACCTGAAGGCGGCGCTGGCGTGGCTGCGCGGCGGCCAGGACTGCACAGGGAAGGTGGGCACGGTCGGCTACTGCCTGGGCGGGCGGCTGGCGTTCATGATGGCCATGCGCTCCGACGCCGACTGCAACGTCAGCTACTACGGCGTCGGGCTGGACGCGCTGCTGGGCGAGGCGGGCAACATCACCAAGCCGCTGCTGATGCACGTGGCGGAGAAGGACAAGTTCGCCACGCCGGAGGTTTTGCAGAAGCTCACCGCCGGCCTTTCGGGCAACCCGCACGTGGCGCTGCACGTCTACGCGGGCGCCGACCACGCCTTCGCCCGTCCCGGCGGCGAGCATTACGACAAGGCTGCCGCCGACCTGGCCAACGGCCGCACGAGCGCCTTCTTCAAACAGCATCTCGGTTGACCCCGCCCCCCATTTTCTGGGATGCAAGGGCCCCCGGCCCTTGCCGGGAGAGCGCGAGAGGGCGGCGCCCTCTCGCAAGTCCTGTCAGGAGCAGCGCCCATGACCACCCCGAAGACCGTCCAGATCGGCAGCATTTCCATCGCCAACGACCGGCCGTTCGCGCTGATCGCCGGCCCCTGCCAGATGGAGAGCCGCGAGCACGCGCTGGAGATGGCGGCGGCGCTGAGCGAGGCGTGCGGCAAGCTGGGCATCGGGCTGATCTACAAGTCCTCCTTCGACAAGGCCAACCGCACCTCCATCCACACCGCGCGTGGCCTGGGGCTGGACAAGGCGTTGCCGATCTTCGCCGAGGTGAAGGAGCGGTTCGGCTGCCCCGTGCTGACCGACGTGCACGAGACGCACCACTGCGCGGCGGTGGCCGAGGTGGTGGACGTTCTGCAGATCCCCGCCTTCCTGTGCCGGCAGACCGACCTGCTGGTCGCCGCCGCGCAGACGGGGCGGGCGGTGAACGTCAAGAAGGGCCAGTTCCTCGCCCCCTGGGACATGAAGAACGTGGCCGCCAAGCTGGTGGCCGCCGGCAACGAGCGGGTCATGCTGTGCGAGCGCGGCGCCAGCTTCGGCTACAACACGCTGGTCAGCGACATGCGGGCATTGCCGATCATGGCGGAGACCGGCTTCCCAGTGGTGTTCGACGCCACCCATTCCGTGCAGCAGCCCGGCGGGCAGGGCACCACCTCGGGCGGCCAGCGGGAGTTCGTGCCGGTGCTGGCGCGCGCGGCCATCGCGGTGGGCGTGGCCGCCGTGTTCATGGAGACGCACCAGGACCCCGACAACGCGCCATCCGACGGCCCGAACATGATCCCCATCAAGGAGATGCCGGCCCTGCTGGCGCGGCTGCAGGCGTTCGACCGGCTGGCCAAGGGGCTGTGACGAAAGGTCCGACATTGGCTTTCAGCCAAGGAGGCATGCCGAAAGAGGCGCCATCCGCCCCTTGCCACGCAAGGTCACAGGGGCTATCAGTCCCCCCGCGCCCGAAACGCGCCCGAAATGCGGAGGAACTAGCACGATGAGCGCCATCACCGACATTCACGCCCGCGAAATTCTGGACAGCCGCGGCAACCCGACCGTCGAGGTCGACGTCACGCTGGAGTCCGGCGCGTTCGGCCGCGCGGCCGTTCCCTCGGGCGCCTCGACCGGCGCGCACGAGGCCGTCGAGCTGCGTGACGGCGACAAGTCCCGCTACGGCGGCAAGGGCGTCCAGAAGGCGGTCGAGTCGGTCAACGGCGAGATCTTCGACGCGCTGTCGGGCCTGGACGCCGCCAGCCAGCGCGCCATCGACATGGCGATGATCGAACTGGACGGCACCCCCAATAAGGCCCGCCTGGGCGCCAACGCCATCCTGGGCGTGTCGCTGGCCGTCGCCAAGGCCTCGGCGGAAGAGGCGGCGCTGCCGCTCTACCGCTACGTGGGCGGCGCCTTCGCCTCGCTGCTCCCCGTTCCGATGATGAACATCATCAACGGCGGCGCACACGCCGACAACCCGATCGACATCCAGGAATTCATGATCATGCCGGTGGGTGCGGCCACCGGTGCCGACGCCATCCGCATGGGTGCGGAGATCTTCCAGTCGCTGAAGAAGAAGCTGAAGGACGCCGGCCACAACACCAACGTCGGCGATGAGGGCGGCTTCGCCCCGAACCTCGCTTCCACCGACGAGGCGCTGGGCTTCGTGATGAAGGCCATCGAGGCGGCCGGCTACAAGCCGGGCGACGACGTCATGCTGGCGCTCGACGCCGCCTCGACCGAGTTCTTCAAGAACGGCAGGTACGAGCTGGAGGGCGAGGGCAAGTCGCTGACCCCCGACCAGATGGTGAAGTACTGGTCCGACCTCGTCGGCCGCTATCCGATCATCTCGATCGAGGACGGCATGTCCGAGGACGACTGGGAGGGCTGGAAGGCGCTGACCGACGCCATCGGCAACAAGGTGCAGCTGGTCGGCGACGACCTGTTCGTCACCAACCCCAAGCGTCTGGCCGACGGCATCAAGAAGGGTGTGGCCAACTCCATCCTGGTGAAGGTCAACCAGATCGGTACCCTGTCGGAGACGCTGGAAGCCGTCGACATGGCGCACAAGGCCGGCTACACGGCCGTGCTGTCGCACCGTTCGGGCGAGACCGAGGATTCGACCATCGCCGATCTGGCGGTCGCCACCAACTGCGGGCAGATCAAGACCGGCTCGCTGAGCCGTTCGGACCGTCTGGCCAAGTACAACCAGCTGATCCGCATCGAGGAGCAGCTGGGCACCGCCGCCCGCTTCGCCGGCCGCGGCATCCTGAAGGGCTGATCCGGCACCTTTGTCGGACGGGAAGGCGAGGGGCTCCGGCCCCTCGCTTTTTTCGTTCGTGGACCGGACGATTGACAGGGCGATCCTCCTGCCATACGCTTGCGTATGGTTCAAGAAACGGGAGGGACGCCGATGACCGCCTTCAAGCCCAGGGACCCGGATTTCGAGGCCCGCGTGCGCGACAGCTTCGCCCGGCAGACGATGATGAACACCATCGGCGCCGAGATTGTGGAGTTGGCTCCGGGCGTGTGCACCCTGGGCATGGGCTACCGCCGCGACCTGTGCCAGCAGCACGGTTACCTGCACGCGGGCGTCACAACGACGCTGGCCGATTCGGCGGCGGGCTACGCGGCGTTCAGCCTGTTCCCGGCGGGCTCCTCGGTGCTGACGGCGGAGTTCAAGATCAACCTGCTGGCACCGGCCGCCGGGGAGCGCTTCCTGGCCCGCGGCCGGGTGGAGAAGTCCGGCCGCACGCTGACGGTCGTGCGGTCGGAGGTGTTCGCGGTGGACAAGGACGGCGTGGAGCGCTCCATCGCGCTGATGCTGGCGACGATGATGTGCCTTGCGGATACGGCGGATTCCTAAAGGCTCGGCAGCAATCCCTCTCCGGCCATCCCCAGGAACGCCCCGGCGCTGACCAGGTCCTTCGCCGCCGCGATGTCCGGCGCCATGCGGCGGTCGTGCTCGGCGAAGGGCACGCGGGCGCGCAGCAGGGCCATGGCCTCGCGCAGGGCCGGGCTGGTCTCCAGGGGTGCCCGCAGGCCGATGCCCTGGGCCGCCGCCAGCAGTTCGATGGCGAGGATGCCGGCAAGGTTGTCGGCCATGTCGGACAGGCGGCGGGCGGCGTGCGTCGCCATGCTGACGTGGTCCTCCTGGTTGGCGGAGGTCGGCAGGCTGTCGACGCTGGCGGGGTGGGCCATCTGCTTGTTCTCGCTGGCGAGCGCCGCGGCGGTGACCTGGGCGATCATGAAGCCGCTGTCCAGCCCGCCCTCGCGCACCAGGAACGGCGGCAGGCCGGACAGGTTGGCGTCCATCAGCAGCGCCGTGCGCCGCTCCGACAGCGATCCCGTCTCGGCGATGGCCAGCGCCAGAACGTCGGCGGCCATGGCGACGGGCTCGGCATGGAAGTTGCCGCCGGACAGGATCTCGCCGGTGTCGGCGAAGACCAGCGGGTTGTCGGACACGGCGTTGGCCTCGCGCTCCAGCACGCCCGCCGCGAAGCGCAGGTGGTCGAGCACGGCGCCCATCACCTGCGGCTGGCAGCGCAGGCTGTAGGGGTCCTGCACCGTGCCGTGGTCGCCGCGGTGGGACTCGCGGATGCCGCTGCCCTGGAGCAGGCGGCGGTAAACGGCGGCGACGTCCGCCTGCCCAGGCTGGCCGCGCAGGGCGTGGATGCGCGCGTCGAACGGCCCGTCGCTGCCCAGCGCCGCGTCGACGCTGAGCGATCCCGCCACCAAGGCTGCCGCGAACGCGTCCTCCGCCGCGAACAGGCCGAGCAGTGCCAGCGCGGTGGACACCTGCGTGCCGTTGAGCAGCGCCAACCCTTCCTTTGCCTCCAGTTCCATCGGCGCCAAGCCGGCGCGCGCCAGGGCGTCGGCCGCCGGCAGGCGCTCGCCGCCGACGTCGGCCTCGCCTTCGCCGATCAGCACGCCCGTGAGGTGCGCCAGCGGCGCCAGATCGCCCGACGCACCGACCGAGCCCTTGGCCGGCACCACCGGCAGCACGCCGTGGTTGTAAAGCGCCAGCAGCGCGTCGATGACCTCCGGCCTGATGCCGGAATGGCCGCGCGCCAGCGCGTTGGCCTTCAGCGCCAGGATCAGCCGCACCGCCGCCGCCGGCAGGTCCGGCCCCGTCCCGGCGCTGTGCGACAGCACCAGCCGCCGTTGCAACTCGCGCACCTTGTCCGGCGGGATGCGGCGCTTCGCCAGCAGGCCGAACCCGGTGTTCACGCCGTACACCGGCCGCTCCCCCGCCGCCGCCTGTGCCACGGTGCGCGCCGACGCCGCAATGGCAGGCCGGCAGGCGGCATCCAGTTCCAGCCGGGGCGCGGACCGCGCGATGCGGCGCAGGTCGGCCAGGGTGAGCCGGCCGGGATCGAGGGTGAACGTCGCGGTCATGGGCACCTCCGGGTGTCGCCTTCCTCAAAGATGAGGTGCGCCCGGCTGTGACGCAAAGGGGCAAGTCTCCGTGGCATTAACGTGATGTCGGCTAAATTTAATATGTCGTTTACCATGAAAGCCGCCCTATCGGCGTGCCAGATCCGCACGGGTTCCGGCGAAACAAGGTGACGACTGGAGGAAGATCCATGCCACCCCTGAACCGACGCACGTCGATCAACAGCGCCGCCAACGGCGACGGACGCCCCGAATTCGGCAGCCGTTACTTCGGCCGGATCCTGTTGGGCTCGTTCGTGTTCAGCGCGGCCATCAACGTCCTGATGCTGAGCGTGCCGCTGTATTCCCTGCAGGTGTTCAGCCGGGCCATCCCGTCCGGCAACATCGACACGCTGATCATGCTGACGCTGATCACCGTCCTGGCGCTGTCGATGATCGGCGTCATGGAGGTGGTGCGCACCCGCCTGCTGACCCGCGCCGGCAACGCCATCGAGGTGGCGTGGCGCCGCCGCTTCAGCGGCGAGGTCGTCGAGAGCGCCGCCCGCGGCCGCCCCGACATGACGCCGCTGGGCGACATGATGGAGGTGAAGGCCGCCCTGTCGCGCCCGACCTTCGCCGCGCTGCTGGACCTGCCGTGGACACCGATCTACGTCGTCGGCATCTGGCTGATCCACCCGGTGCTGGGCGGCCTGATGCTGGGCAGCATGGTGATCCTGACGGCGCTGGGCCTGTTCGGCCATTGGGCGGTGAAGGGCATCAGCGATGACGCCAAGCAGCCGGCGTCGCGCGCCCAGCGCCTGTTCGACGCGGTCACCACGCGGGCCGACACCGTCCGCGCGCTCCGCATGGGCCCGGCCGTCGTCGACATGGTGGTGCGCGACACCCTGACCACCTCGGCGCTGAGCGCCCAGGCGGCCGAGCGCGGCGCCTCCATCGCCGCCGTCACCAAGTGGATCCGCTACCTTCTGCAGGTCGCCGTCACCGGCGTGGGCGCCTGGCTGGTCATCGAGCAGCAGCTGTCCTTCGGCGGCATGATCGCCACCTCGATGCTGGTCGCCCGTGGCATGGGTCCGATCGAGCAGACCATGGGTGCCTGGACGCAGATGCTGAAGACGGTCGAGTCCTGGCGCCGCCTGTCGGCCCTGATCAAGCGCGTGTCGCGGGAGCCGGTGCGCGGCGGTGTCAACATCGAACCGGAGCGCCTGACCGCCGAGAACGTCCTGTTCGTCAGCCCGCGCGACCAGAAGCCGATCCTGCGCGCCGTCACCCTGACGGTGGAGCCGGGCCAGACCATCTGCGTGCTGGGCGCCAACCGCTCGGGCAAGTCGGTGCTGGCGCGTCTGCTGGCCGGCGTGCAGGCGCCCAGCGCCGGCACCCTGCGCCTGGGCGGCCTCGCCGTCTCCGCCCTGACGCCGAAGGACCCGATGAAGGGCATCGGCTTCCTGCCGCAGCGCTCCGACCTGTTCCCCGGCACGATCGCCGAGAACATCGCCCGCTTCCAGGAGGTCGAGGACGACAGCCTGGTCATCGCCGCCGCCAAGCGCGCGGGCATCCACGAGTGGATCGAGAGCCTGCCCATGGGCTACGAGACCGAGGTCAACGACCCGGCCAACCCGATCACCGGCGCCACCGCCCGCCTGATCGCGCTTGCCCGCGCCGGGTTCGGCGAGCCGGTCCTGATGGTGCTGGACGAGCCGGCCGCCGGCCTGGACGAGCAGGGCATCGCCGCCGTGCGCCGCTTCATCGCCGAGGCCAAGCAGCGCGGCACCACCACCATCGTGCTGAGCTACATGCCGGTGTTCGTGGACGCGTCCGATAAGACGTACATCCTGCAGAACGGCATGGTGCACGACGTTCCCAACCGCGCCCAGCAGGCGCAGCCGGCCCAGCCCCATGGGCAGGGCGAAGCCGCGGTGCCCGCCGCCTCCTGGGGCCGCATGCGCAGCGTCGGCGGCGCCACCGCCGCCCCGGCGGTCGAGTAAGGCAAGGAGACCGGCACCATGAGCACGACCAAGACCCTCACCAAGGCCGCCGGCAACGCCGCCGCCATGGGCAACGCGATGCGCAGCCTCCTGCCCGAGACCAGCGTCCGCAACCTGCTGGCCGGCGGCGCCGCCGTGCTGGCGGTGGGCATGGGCGGCATGACCGCCTGGGCCGCGCTGGCCCCGCTGCACAGCGCCGTGGTGGCGCAGGGCGCCCTGGCGCCCGAGACCGGCCGCAAGACCGTCCGCCACAGCGAGGGCGGCCAGATCGGCGAGATCCTGGTGCGCGGTGGCGACACCGTGAGGGCGGGCCAGGTGCTGATGCGCCTGGACGCCACCGAGGCCGAGACCCGGCTGGAGGTGCTGAACGCCCAATGGCTGGAGATGCTGGCCCTGGAGGCCCGCCTGCAGGCCGAGCTGTTCGACCGCGAGGCCATCGAATGGCCGGCCGAACTTCAGAAGCGCCGCGCCGGCAGCGCCACAGTCACCAAGCTGATGGACAACCAGAAGACGCTGTTCGACGTGCGCCGCCACCAGCTGACCACCGAGGAGCGGCTGATCGGCGAGCGCGTCGAGACCCTGCGCGAAGAGGGCGCCAGCCTGGAGCAGCAGCGCACCTACCAGACGCGCGAGATGAAGCTGGTGCAGGAGGACATCCGCATCACGCAGGGCCTGCTGGACCGCGGCAACTCGACCCGCACCAAGCTGGTGGAGCTGCAGCGCGAGGAAGCCCGCCTGATGGCCCGCGACAAGGACATCGAGGCGCGCATCGCCCAGACCAAGCAGCAGGCCGCCGAGGCGCAGGGCGACTGGGTCAAGCGCCGCAACGACTTCCGCGAGAAGGTGCTGATCGACCTGGACAAGGCGCGCTCCGAGACGGCGCGCTTGGCCGAGCAGATCCGCGACGCCGCCAACCGCCTCGCCAACCGCGACATCAAGGCGCCGGACGACGGCATCGTGGTGATGAACGGCCATCCGGCCGTGGGCGGCACCATCGTGCAGAACGAGGCCATCCTGGACGTGGTGCCGGACGGCCGCGCCCTGCTGGCCGAGGTGCACGTGCAACCGAAGGACATCAAGTCGATCACCGTCGACCTGCCGGTGAAGGTGCAGCTCACCGCCTATGACTCGCGCGTCGTCGGCTCGCTGGACGGCACGGTGGAGTACGTCTCGGCCGACCGCATCGTCGATCCGGTGAGCCGCCAGGACTACTATCTGGCGCGCATCCGCCTGAAGGACGAGAACCCCGAGGCGCACGAGGTGCACAAGCTGACCATCAAGCCCGGCATGCCGGTGGAGGCGCGCATCCTGCTGTCCGCCCGCACGCCGCTGGACTATCTGGTGACGCCGCTGTCGCAGTCGTACATCAAGGCGTTCGTCCAGGAGTAACGTCCGACGTTGGGTTTTCGCCGAAAGGGCCGCTCCTTCAGGGAGCGGCCCTTTTCGCGTTCAGGCGACGACCACGCGGGCGAGGCGCAGGCGGCTGCGGGCGAGGTCGAGGGCGCTTTTGAGCTGCGCCGTCGAGAAGGGCTTGTGCACGACGCCCAGCGGGTAGGTCTCGGTGATCCGGCTCATGGTCGCGTGGTCGGCGTAGCCGGACAGGAAGATGGAGCGGACGCCGAAGCCGGCGTTGAGCCGGCGCGCCGCGGCGATGCCGTCGCCGCCCACGCCCAGCCGCACATCCATCAGGGCCACGTCCGGCTTCTCCCGCGCGGCGAGGAGCAGGGCGTCCTCCTCGGTGTGGACGATGCCGCAGACCGTGTGGCCGAGGTCCTCGACGGTGTCCTTCACCGCCTGGGCGACCGCCGGCTCGTCGTCCACGACGATGACGCGAAGCGGGCGGGGAGGGAGCGGCGGCGCGTGGCGCTGGCCGATGTGCCGTCCCATCACGCGGGCGGGGCCGCAGCGATGGGGCCGTTCGCCGGTGATCGGCTGGGGCATGGTCTCCGGATCCTCGCGCATCGCGTCGGACCTCTCCAAGGAGGGTTAATGTGCGTTTACCATTACCGGGACGTTAACGGCGCAATCGATAGTGGGCAAGCGACAATTGAAACGCACAAACCCTCTCGACTCAGGGAGTCGCGAGGTGATGCGTCGTTGCAACAGTGTGGCGTGCGGAAGACGTGCGGCGCTGCCGCTCAGCGGCTCAGCCAGTCGATCGTCTTGGCAGCGCCGACACCGGGCGCCGGCCGTGCCGGACCGGCGCCCCGTGCCGGCGCGCGCGTGCTGGTCGGCTGGAGCCACGCGGCGGCGGACGGCGCTGGTGGCGGCGGGGGCTCGACCTGACGGTAGGCCGGCGCCATGGGCGGCGGCGGGTCGAACGACGCCAGAGGCGCCATCGGCGCCGGGGGAGGCGGAACGAACGGCTCGATGACCGGCGCCTGAGGCGACGCCGGGGGTGAAGGCGGCATCGCCGCCAAGGGGGCGGCGAGGGGGGCGGCCTGTGGGGCGGTGAAGGGAGCCGCCGCCGGAACGGCGCGCAGCGGGGGCGGCGAGGGGCGGTCGGCGTCCGGCTGGGCGCCCGTCTCGGTGTTGACGCGACGGGCGGCGTCGCGGATGCCGATCAGCGCCGTCACGGCGAACTGCAGCAGCGGCGTCATACGCTCGGGATCGGCGAGGTCGTCGGCGGTCAGCGACGCGAACTGGCTGCGGACCTGCTCCACCGTTTCTTCGATGTGCGCGGTCAATTCGCCCGTCTCGCGCACGATGCGTTCAAGATCTTCGCGCAGGACCGAGATTTCACAGGCCTGGCGCAGTTCGTGGAAGCCGATGGTCTGCGCCGAAGCGCGCAACGACCGGAAATCCTGTGCCATCCTCGCCAACCCTCGAAGCCGCGGGGCAATCGGTCACACGTTTAACGCCGTTCTCGGGCGTTGGAAACCGTTTGCGCCCTGCGGTTGCTTGTACTATTTTTTGCGCGCCGGTGGAATCGTTTCCTTCGGTGTTGGGCACCGGTCCGTCTTCCCGCAACGCTTTCTTTCCGAGTTTTATACGGTGTCGATCGATCGCACGGAACTCGAGCGGCTGCTCGCCGATCGCCCGGCCGGCAATCGCAGCGCGATGCAGGCTGTGCGGGAGAGCTATACCGACATCAGCCTGATGCGCGAACGCGGGCTGTCCTGGGCCGAGATATCGGACGTTCTGGCGCGCCTGGGCGTGACCGCGCGCGACAACCAGCCGATTTCGCCGGTGACGCTGCGCTCCGCCTTCTTCCTGGTCGGGTCCGAGCAGAAGGGTGAGACGCCCGACGGCGCCGCTACCGGCCTGCCGGCCGAGACGCTGGAAGCCGTGCACCGGGCCGCGCTCGAGGCCGGCCGCGATTCCGCCGCCGCGGAGCCTGAACCGGAGTCCGAGGCCGAGCCGGAACCCGAGCCTGCACCGGAACCCGAGGCCGAGCCGGAAGCGGCGGAGCCCGTGCGCACCGCCGAGCCCGACCCGACGCCCGACCCGACGCCCGAACCAGAGCCCGAACCCGAGCCGGTCCCGGAGCCGGAGGCCGTGGCGGAAGCACCGCCCGAGCCTGAGCCCGAGCCCGCGCCGGAACCCGAACCCGTGGCCAAGGCGCCGCCGCCCGCTCCTCCGCCGGCCACGCCGCCGCGTCCGGAACCGCCGCGCCCGGAGCCGCCACGAACAGAACCGGCTGTCCGCGCCGCGGACGCCCAGTCCCCTCTCGACACGACGACAAGACTTTTGAAAGGCGATCGCATGCTGGGAACGATCTTCGTCCTGAATGACCGCGGAGGCGTCGGCAAGACGCTGCTGTCCCATCACCTGATGGCGACCGCCATGCTGGAGGGTCTGCAGCTCAAGGTCGTCGAGTACGAGGTGAACGAGCGCCTTGCCCGCCTCTTCGGGCCGGAGGTGGTTGAGCACCGCCGCATCACCCAGGACTTCATGAACCTGATGGGTTCGGGCGACGGCTTCTACGAGTTCTGGGACCAGATCGGTCCGGAGCTGCAGCGCGGCGGCCGCCTGTTCGACTTCGGCGGCAACATCAGCCAGTGGTTCTTCAACTGGGCCGAGGTGTCGGGCTTCGACTACTACGTCGGCGACGGTGAGCGGCTGACCTTCATGGTGCCGGTCACCGTGGATCTCGCCTCGCTGTCGACCGGCATGGCGACGCTGGAGCGCATCGCCACCATCGCGCCGAAGGCCAAGCGCGTGCTGGTGGAGAACGGCGTCTCCGGCCCGTTCACGCAGATCGAGGATTCCAACTACGCCCGCCGCAAGGCCGAGATGG
>Ga0196976_1000065_pt1 | contig 69158 bp, 67 predicted proteins | sample S3v_513CmetaG_FD_148644 | JGI IMG/M metagenome (GOLD analysis project Ga0196976, IMG submission 148644) | Soil microbial communities from Anza Borrego desert, Southern California, United States - S3+v_5-13C | ecosystem: Environmental > Terrestrial > Soil > Desert | place: USA: California...
TTGTCTCTTTGCTGGAACTCTCGCCGGCGTGCGTCGCATCGGTGGAGCGCGGTGGGCCAGGTTCACGCTTCGAGGCTACCGGGTCGGTATTGCCCTGTTCGCCGTTCTCGCCCTCTTGCTTTTCTTTATCCCAGCATCCACTCGCGACAGCCTTGATGCACCCCTCGGAGAAGTGGTCCTTTACGTGGTCCTTCAGCCGTTTCAGACGCGACGGCTTTTTGTCGGCCTTCTCGGATTCGACCTGCTGCGCGCCTCCGGTTGCCTCGGGCGTGCTGGCGCTCGGCGCTGTCTGCGCGGCGGCTAGGGCCAGGCTTCCGCAGAACAAGACTGAGAGTGCAATCCACCGCATAGCTAGATTCTAGGACGATTCAAACCCGATTTCGACAGCACAGTTGCTCTCCCCGGACGGAATTGTGCGTTGCCCGGGTTTTGACCAGGGCAAAAAAGAAGCCGTCCGCAGGTCTGCGAACGGCTTTTCTGGCGAGTTCCTCGGAGAGGAGAGGAAACTTTTTCGTACACCAACCGCAGCACTTACTGTTGCGGCTGGTTCTGGGCTGCGGTCGCGGGTGACTGATCCACCACGTTCGTCATCAGGCGAACGTCCACTCGACGGTTCTTCGCCCGCCCCTCTGCCGTCCGGTTCGAATCGGCCGGCCTGTCTTCGCCAAGACCGATCACGAAAACCTTATGCGCCGGTACATTGTGCTGTGCCGCAAGATACTGAATCACCATGTCCGCACGGCGCTGGCTCAGGCGGTAGTTGTAATCGGCGGGTCCCACCGCATCCGCGTTACCGTCTACCACGACGATGTAGCCCTTCGCGTTCTGAATCTCGCTTCCGAGCTGGTCAAGCGCCTGTTTCGCCTTCTTCGTCAGGTCGGACTTGTCGAAGCCGAAATGAACCGAAGTCTCGACCACCGGACGATAGTTATCCAGGTTCACGACCTGGTTCGTGAGGCTGACTACGCGGGTCTGGGCCTGTGACGCCAGGGTTTGCGCTTCCTCAGCGCTCCTGCCAGCCGCCAGGGCCTTCTGATTGGCCTCGTCCGCCTTCGCGCTCGCCGTCTGAATACCCTGCTGCGACCGCTGATCGACGTCCCTGATTTCGCGAGTCGTTCTCGCCGTTAGGTCGTCAAGTTCATTCACCTTGTTGATCGTGGGCTGTACTTCTTTCCTGACGGTGTTCTTGGTGGCACAGCCAACTGTCAGGCCAAGGCTCAACACCGAGGCGGTTGCGAGTAGCGCGATGCGATTCATACTAGAGCTCCTTCATCTTCTCCCCCTCGGCATCTACCAGGGGCCTTTCAGACGCAAGTCTGACGATTGGTGACGCTCAGGTGCCTGGGGGCGAACACCTGAGCGTCGGGTTTCCCGGCCACGACCAGCGCAGCCTCCTGCAGGAAACCAGCTACAGTCCCAAGCAATTGCACGCGCCCTGCCATTCGCATTCGGTACAGGGTCGCCCATAAACGCCACGCTTGCATACACTTGTGGAGCACATGGCACGCAGCCTCACGCAACCCGTCGTCAGCCTGCCCATTCTGGATGATCAATGCCGTAGAATTTTTACGCGCTTCACATGCGCTGTCGGAGGCAGGCCGCGCCGTTCCTCAGGCACACCGGGCAGAACCTGCGGCTTCTCCCTTCTGTTAGCATGGGAGTAACCCGCAAGCGCATGGACCTTCATCAGAAAATACGCACCTTGCCCATGGCGCCCGGCGTGTATCTCTACAAGAACGCCGACGGGCAGGTCATCTACGTAGGGAAGGCCAAGAACCTGCGGGCGCGGGTACGCTCCTATTTTCTGGACGGAGCACTCGAGGACGCCAAAACCGGGTCACTGATCCGGGAAGCCGTCGATTTGGAGTACATCGTTGTCGGCAACGAAAAAGAGGCCCTGGCGCTTGAGAACAACCTCATCAAGCAGAAGAAGCCCCGTTTCAATGTCCTTCTGCGGGACGACAAGAGCTACCCGTACGTAAAGCTCACTTTGGGCGAGCGGTATCCGCGTGTTTACGTCACCCGCAGGCTCCGAAAGGACGGTTCGGCGTACTACGGTCCGTACTTCCCTGCAAACCTGGCCTATCGAATCGTCGACCTCATTCACCGCCGCTTCCTCATCCCGTCCTGCACGGTTGACCTGAACCGTTCTCACGCGCGTCCCTGTTTGCAGTACTACATCGGTCGTTGTCTCGGGCCATGCGTTCAGGGTCTGACAACCACGGAAGCCTACGCTGAGGCAGCACGCGACGTTCGCATGTTCCTCGAAGGCCGGACGGGTGACTTGACCAAGTCTCTTACCGCCCGGATGCAGCGCGCGGCCGAAGCCGAACAGTTCGAGCTTGCGGCGAAGTATCGCGACCTCATCGCCACCGTCGCCCAACTCGAAGACAAGCAGCGGATAGCCGCCGCCGAAGGCGACGACACTGACGTTTTCGGCTACCACTATGAAAACGACATGCTGGCGGTGAACGTCTTCCACCTTCGCAACGGGAAAGTGGTTGACCGTCGCGAAATGTTCTGGGAGGAAGTTCACAAGCTCGCCTCGGCACTCGACGATGAAGGCCGCTTCGACCCATGCGCCTTCTTCGCAACGCTTGTCAACCAGCTTTATCTCGACCAGCAATACGTTCCGCGGCAAATCTACACCCCTGTCGATTTCGAAGAACGGGAGGCGCTCGCAGAACTCCTGAGCGAGAAGGGACGGCGAGTCCACATTGTCCCGGCGCAGCGTGGCGAAAAGCGCTCGCTGCTCGATCTGGCAGGTCAGAACGCGAAGCAGTCCTACGACCAGCGTTTCCGTGTGATGAAGCCGAACGCCAAGATTATCGGCGATGCGGTTGCAGACGCGCTGAACCTTCCCTCTGCACCGCGCCGCATCGAGTGCTTCGACATCTCGCACATCCAGGGCGCCGAGACCGTTGCTTCCATGGTTGTTTGGGAGGACGGTCGCATGAAGAAGTCCGACTATCGGAAGTTCATCATCCGCGGCGTCGATGGCGTGGACGATTTCGCCTCCATGCGCGAGGTGGTCACCCGTCGCTACAAACGTGTCCTCGAAGAGAAGCAGGAGATGCCTTCCCTCGTGCTCATCGATGGCGGCATCGGACAACTGCACGCGGCGCAGGACGCACTCGAGTCGCTAGGCGTCATCAACCAGCCGCTTGCCTCCATCGCAAAGCGCGAAGAGATCATTTTCATCGCCGGCCAGGAAGACGACCCGGTGGTTCTTGACCGCCACTCACCGGTGCTTCACCTTATTCAGCTCATCCGAGACGAGGCACACCGGTTCGCCGTGACATTCCACCGGAAGCGACGCGAGATTCGGGACCGCTCCACCGAGCTGCTGAGTATCCCCGGCATCGGCGAAACCACAAGCCGGCGTCTGCTTCAACATTTCGGCAGCGTCGAAGCAGTCCGCCACGCCGACATATCTTCACTTTCTGCCGTAGTCACTCGTCCGCAGGCGGAAGCGATCCTGGGTTATTTCCACAACAACAACCAAGAGTCACACCCCGTCCCTCGGGTTGATACGGACGCCCGTTAGCCGTCGGGCTTCGTTCCGCAAGCCCCCACCTGCCCAAATTGATGGGATTTTTTGGCACGCGAATTCGTTCCCATTACGGGAAATCAGCCAAAAGTCGCGTTGAAAATCTCAACATCGAGATGTTTCGAGTTTCAGCGCCCCATTTGTGGGCATTGGCGTAAGCTGCCTGTCTGTCACAACTTGCATCCCACGGCCATCACGAGAAAAAGTGAGCAACATCACATCTTTCGCAGGTAAGTAGCGAGACACTCTGCGTGAGAGCACAGCATAGAAAGCTCGCTTTCTCATCAGGAGGTCGAGCCGCGCCTTCCGGCCAGACGCGAACGGCACGGAAGGTGCGACTCGCGAGGATCAAGTTTGAACCAAGGAGACGAATAGGAACCATGAAGACGACGAAGCTTGCGGTCCTGGTTGTTGCGATTGCCGTCGCGATGGCTCTGATGCTGCCCAATCTGTCGTGGGCGGCCGAAGATGGTGCAGCACTCTACAAGACGAAGTGTGCCGGCTGCCACGGCGCTGATGGCGCTGGCAAACCTGCAGTGAAGGCTCCGGCCGTTAAGGGTGCGGACGAAGCCAAGATCAAGGGAATCATCAAGGCCAGCCCGAAGCATGCCGGCGCGAAGAGCCTCACGGATGATCAGGTGAAGGCTGTCGCCGAGTTCATCAAGACCCTTAAGTAAGATCGGTCTCGCATTCGGCTTCTGAAGCGGCCGGCGCTGTACAGGGCCCCAAGCGAATCGCAAGATTCCCGGATGGGGGATATATGACCCGGTTCATGCGGTATCCGGCTGGATGCATATCGAGTGGCGCAAGCGAAGAGGATCCCCTCGGTTCTCTTCTGTTTGCGCCCACCCCTTATCGCCTGCACGTAGCGGCCTCTTCAGGCAAACACGTACTTCTTACCCCTCAAGAAGCACTCATTAGTCATTTCAGGACACGCCAGATGCCTGTTGTCGCGTCCAGTCTTCCCGGAGACTTCGATGAGCAAGGCTATCTTGTACGACGCAACGCTTTGCGTCGGCTGCAAGCAGTGCGAGGAAGCCTGCGCAAAGCAGAATAATCTTCCTTACGGTCCAGAGGTTGCGGCCGAAGAGAAGCAATCCGACCACAAGTTCACCGTGGTCATGACAAAGAACGACAAGTTCATGCGTAAGCTCTGCATGAACTGTGAAGACCCCGCTTGCGCGTCCGTTTGCCCGGTCGCGGCGCTGCGCAAGACGGAACAGGGCCCCGTTATCTACGAGGAATCCCGCTGCATGGGCTGTCGCTATTGCATGGCAGCATGCCCCTTCGGCGTTCCAAAATACGAATGGTCCAAGGTCCTGCCGAAAGTGCAGAAGTGCACGATGTGCTCCGAGCGCGTCCTTGCGGGCAACGTTACAGCCTGTACCGAAGCGTGTCCGACCGAGGCGACCAAGTTTGGTGAGCGTGACGAACTGCTGGCGGAAGCCAAGAAGCGCATCCAGGAAAATCCCGGCAATTATGTAAATCACATTCTGGGTGAGCACGAGGTCGGCGGCACCAGCGTACTGATGCTCTCCTCCGTACCGTTCGCCGAGTTCGGTTTCCCGACAAACCTCGTCCACGATCGCTTGCCGTTGCGAACGTACCAGGTTCTGTCGCGCATCCCGGATTTCCTACCGCTCGGAGGAATACTACTGGGTGGCGTCTGGTGGATCACCCACAGGCGCGAAGCAGTTGCCGCAGCAGAAGCGAATGAGCACGACAACGGAGGTGCGCAGTGAAGTTCAAGCTCACACTTTGGAAAGTCGTACTCATCGTGCTGATGGTTGTAGGTGCATATGGCACCTATGTACGGTTCGTACACGGCCTGGGGCCCTCAACAAACCTCAGCGATGATTTCCCATGGGGCATCTGGGTCGGCTTCGACGTGCTGTGCGGCGTCATGCTGGCGGCTGGTGGCTTTACGCTTACGGCAGCGGTCCATTTGTTCAACATCAAGCGGCTTGAGCCAATCGTTCGTCCGACTGTGCTAACGGCCTTCCTCGGTTACGTACTCGTCAGCATCGCCCTGCTGTTCGATTTAGGACGCCCATATCGCATCTGGCACCCCCTCATCATGCGGAATCCTCATTCCGTCATGTTCGAGGTGGCATATTGCGTCATGCTCTATACCTCGGTGCTGTCACTGGAGTTTTCTCCAGTGGTGCTCGAGCGGTTCAAGCTCTCCAAGCTGTTGAAGTGGCAGCAGAGGATTCTTGTTCCGCTCGTCATCCTGGGCGTGCTGCTTTCCACGCTTCATCAGTCGTCTCTCGGAACGCTATACCTGATCATGCCCAACAAGCTGCATCCGTTCTGGTATAGCCCGCTTCTGCCGATCTTCTTCTTCATTTCGGCAATCGCGGTTGGCCTTGCCATGACGATCTTCGAGTCGTCACTGAGCGCCAAGTACTTCCGGAAACAACTGGAACTCCCGATTCTTCAGGAACTCGGTCGCGTGCTCATCGTGGTACTCTCGGTGTATGCGGTCCTGAAGTTCGAAGACCTGCTGCACCGCGGCATGCTGAAGCAGATCATTTCGCCGGGGAGTTCGGCATACGAGCGCAATCTGCTCGTGCTTGAACTTGGGCTCGGCCTGGTGATTCCGCTCATTCTCCTTTCCCTGAAGAAGATCCGCAGTTCCGCTGGCGGACTTTACATTTCGGCCATCTTCGTTCTGCTCGGCTTCGTTGCAAATCGCCTGAACGTCAGCATTACAGGCATTGAAAGCGCAGCCGGACTGAAGTATCTGCCGAAATGGACGGAACTCGGCATCACGGCGGCGATCGTAGCGGCAGGTTTCGCTATCTTCTCGCTGGCAGTGAAGTATCTGCCGATCTTCGAGGAAGAACACCATACACCCGCAGCTTCCCCGGCTGGGACAACGGTCCTGGCGAGGACAGCAGCTATGGGCCATGCAAACGACTAATCAACCCGAGCGCCCCCATCGCGTAGCTTCCAGCGACGATGGGGGCACTTTTGTCAGCAGCGAGCCCCAGCCGCGTAGCTTTTCGCTCCCACCGATGTCTCTGCGTCACACACTCAGCGGCAAGCTCATAGCCTTGCTGCTCGGCGCCATGTTCCTGGTCTTTGGCACCCTGGGCATCCTCAACATACGGCTGCACAAACGCGACCTCGAGCAGAACACGCGAGCCTCCGCCGAGAACATCAGCGACGTCATCAAGCGCAGCACCTCCTACCACATGCTGCGCAACGACCGCGAAGCTCTGTACAACATCATCAAGACCATCGGAACCGAGCCGGGCATCGTACGCCTCCGCATCATTGACCGCGACGGACGCATCAGCTACTCGAGCGAAGCGAACGAGACCAACACCTACGTCGATAAGTCCGCCGAGTCCTGCTACGCGTGTCATGCTCGGTCCCAGCCGCTCTCGCATCTCGACCGTCGTGATCGGTCGCGCATTTTCCGCGCAGCCGATGGTGGCCGTGTCATCGGCGTAATCAATCCCATCGAGAACCAGCCCTCTTGCTGGAACGCCGCCTGTCACTATCACACGGCGGACCAGAAGATCCTTGGCGTGCTCGACGTCAACATGTCCCTCGTCCGCGCCGACGCTGCGATTGCAAATGGCGTGTGGTACATGGTTCTGTACACCCTACTCGCCATCGTCGGCATTTCCCTGCTGACATACGTCTTCATCATGCGATTCGTTCACCGCCCCATCACGGCCCTGAAGGACGGTACCGAGCGGCTGAAAGCAGGCGAGTTGGGATGCCAGATCAACGTCGATTCCAGGGATGAAATCGGCAAACTCGCGACCTCGTTCAACCAGATGAGCCTTCAGCTTCGCGACGCGAACGAAGAAATTACGGCGTGGGCACGCACGCTGGAGAAACGCATCGAGCAGAAGACGCTCGAACTCACTCGAGCGCACGAAAAGATGGTGCAGGCCGAGAAGATGTCCACCATCGGCAAGATGGCCGCTGTGGTCGCACATGAGGTGAACAATCCGCTTGCAGGTATCCTTACCTACGCCAAGTTGATGAAGAAGTGGATGGACCGTCGGGACCTGAGCGACGAGCGCATCGCGGAGTTCAGTAAGTGCCTCGACATGATCGCCTCCGAAAGCCGCCGCTGCGGCGACCTGGTCAAGAACCTGCTGATGTTCTCGCGCACGGCCCCGATGAATCTCACGTGGACCGATCTCAACCAGATCGTGAAGCGCTGCACGTTCCTGGTGAAGCACAAGATGGAGATGACGGCCATCCATCTTGACCTGACTCTCGATCCCGAACTTCCGCTCGTGCGCTGTGATGCAGCCCAGATCGAGCAAGTGCTGCTTGCCCTCATCGTGAATGCAATCGAGGCGATGCCGCGCGGCGGAAATCTCTGGATACGCAGTCGGGCTCTGCCGGCGAGCGGACAGGTTGAGCTGCAGATACGTGACGACGGAACAGGCATTCCCCCGGCTATGCTCGCCAAGCTGTTCGAGCCGTTCGTAACTACAAAAGAAGAGAGCAAGGGCGTAGGCCTGGGCCTTGCGATAAGCCGCAACATCATCGATCGCCACACCGGAAAGATCGAGGTCGAAAGCGAACTCGGCCGCGGCACAACGTTCTACATTTTCCTTCCCCAGGACACGAATTCTGGGGAGACAGCGGAAGGCGCGCGTTCCAGCGCCGCCGCCGCTTCGAGGTGAATTCCGTGAGCACCAACGCCAGACTTCTTATCGTGGACGACGAACTCAGCGTCCGCGACTCTCTTGGCAAGTGGTTCCGCGAAGAGGGATACGACATCACCGTAGCCGAAAGTGCCAGTGAAGCGCTTACCCGGCTCGCCGACCAGAAGTTCGATCTCGCCATTCTTGATATCAAGATGCGCGGAACCGATGGCATCGAACTTCAGAAGCGCATCCGCGAGATCGATTCGGAACTCATCACCATGATGATGACCGGCTACGCTTCCGTTGAGACTGCCGTTGAGGCGATGAAGAACGGTGCCTATGACTATCTCACGAAGCCGCTGGATCCGGACGAGGTCTCGCACAAGGTGGCCAAGGCGCTTGAGACCAAGTTTGTGAAGGCCGAAAACGAACGTCTTCGCGGCTTGACGGAAATCGCCCACGCACCGGCGCTCATTGGCCAAAGCACGGCGATGAAGAAGGTCTTCGACGCTATCGAGACGGTCGGTCCAACCGATGCGACCGTGCTCGTCACCGGCGAAAGCGGCACCGGCAAGGAACTGGTGTGCCGCGCCATTCATGCCCTTAGCAATCGCCGCTATCATCCACTCGTCGTCATTCATTGCGGCGCGCTTACCGAGACGCTGCTTGAGAGCGAACTGTTTGGGCATGAGAAAGGCGCATTCACCGGAGCCCAGTACCGCAAGAAGGGCAAGTTTGAGATGGCCGAGGGCGGCACGGTGTTCCTAGACGAGATCGGCGATATCAGCCTGAAAACGCAAACCGACTTACTGCGCGTGCTCCAGGAGCGCGAGATCGTACGCGTCGGCGGCAATCAGACGATCAAGGTTGATTTCCGGTGCGTCGCCGCCACCAACAAAGACCTCGAACAGTTGATCGAGGAAGGCAAGTTCCGTCCGGATCTGTTCTACCGCCTTAACGTCTTCCACATCGAACTGCCACCGCTTCGAGACCGACGCGAAGATATTCCGCTTCTGGTAAATCACTTCGTGCGTAAATTCTCGCTCGCCATGAACAAGAAGGTTACTCGCGTGTCGCCATCGGCCATGCACTACCTCCAGCAATATCCCTGGCCGGGCAACGTGCGCGAATTGGAGAATGCCGTCGAGCGCGCAATGGTAGTTGGCCGCGAGCCGGAGCTGCACGAACACGACTTCACGCTCAAGCCAAAGCAGACGAACGGCGTCGAAGGACGCACTCTCGACGAGATCGAACGCAACCACATCCTCCGCGTACTCGAAGAATGCGGCGGAAACCAGACACGGGCAGCCGAGGTTCTGGATATCGACCGGGTAACGCTGCACAACAAACTGAAGAAATACGGCTGGAGCAAGTCTTCTGCGGCCACGGCCAGCGATTCGCGATGAACCTGATTCAGTTGTTGCCGATCGGCGAAGTCGATCGCAAGTTGGTTGAGGATCTTCGCGCGCGACTGCTGACTGTGTTCCGCTCGCGTTGCGAGATCCTCAGCCCAGGACTGAAGCTCGACTTCGCCTACCACTCAGAACGACGCCAGTACCACTCGTCGGAAATCCTGACGCGTATGCGATCGATCGTCCGGCCTGACTGCTGGCGGCTGCTCGGCGTCACGTCATCCGACTTATATATCCCGATTCTCACTTTCGTTTTCGGAGAAGCGGAACTCGGTGGCCAGTGCGCGGTCGTGTCAGCGCACCGCCTGCGCCAGGAGTTCTATGGGCTTCCGCAGGACTCGGAACTCCTTAAGGAGCGCCTGCTGAAGGAAGCGGTCCACGAGCTTGGTCACACGCTATCGCTCACGCATTGCCACGACTACTACTGCGTGATGGCGTCTTCCCATGCCGTCGAATGGATCGACCTAAAGGAGCACACCCTATGCTCCTCCTGCCAGGCAAAAGTCCTGGCGAAGTACTCCGCTTCCGCCCACTGAAACCCACTCCCTGTTGCTTTCACATTCCTCGTTGCCCGATTACCCGATTCCGCAATTACCCGATTACCCGATTTTCAACTCTCCTCCGCTGCTATACATTGGGTTCAGCAGCTACTCTGGGTGCGTCTCGGTGAACGTAAGCCGACGAGCGCGCCCATTCCGGATATCAGGAGCATCATGGCGCTGATCCAGTTCACGGAAAATTACGACGACCTTTCTACTGATCTCGGGTATCAGTTCAAGTTCTACTGTGACCGTTGCCGTAATGGATACATGAGCACTTTCCAGGCTTCGGTCGTTGGCACGACCGGTTCCCTGCTTCGCGCAGCCGGCAGCCTGTTCGGTGGCGTGCTTTCGGACGCTGGACACAGCTCATATGAGGTCCAGCGCGCAGTCGGCGGCAAGGGACACGACGACGCGCTCCGCAAAGCCGTCGAGGAGGTCCGCAGCAAGTTCCAGCAGTGCAAGCGCTGCGGCAAGTGGGTCTGCCCTGAGAATTGCTGGAACACCAAGCGTGGCCTGTGCAGCGACTGCGCCCCTGACATTCAGGCTGAACTCGCCGCAGCCCAGGTTGCCGCAACCGTAGAGCAGATTAACGAAGAGGTCCGACAAGTAAACTGGACCGCCAAGTTGGACATTGCTGGCGAGACAGTCGCCAACTGCCCGAAATGCGGTGCCCGCGCAAGTGGCAAGTTCTGCCCCGAGTGCGGTTCCCAACTCGCACCCAAGGTGAAGTGCGTTGGCTGCAACGCCTCCATCGACGAAGGCCTGAAGTTCTGCCCTGAATGCGGAAGGCCAACCAAGCCAAAGAAGCCAACCTGCTCAGGTTGCGGCAAGGAGTATGAGTCCGCACCGAAGTTCTGCTCCGATTGCGGAACAAAGATCGGCTAGTCGCGCCACGCGATTCTCGTTAGTTTCGCGCGGTTCTGTAGAGACGTAGCTTGCTACGTCTCTTTTGTTTTGCCCGGAGCGCTACGAGTAACTCTGCTTTTCAGGGCCGGGGAAGGATGTTGTGATGCCGGCTTGCGGCCACCCAGAAAGAAGTCATCTTGAGCGAGGAGCGCGTTACAGACCGCGCTCCGAGCCGAAGGATCTGCGGTTTCCAACATCCGCGATTGCGTTTGCAACCATCACTCCGGCCAAATCTTCAACGCATTTTCGCTGAGGATAGCCTGTTTCGCTCCCTCGCTGATCGCCAGTCCTCGTATTGCGGCGACGTTCGCACCGATCTCCGAGACGCCCGGCCCGGGCCAGTCCGAACCAAACAGCGTCTTGGGCGCAATCTCCTCAAGCCTGGGGAAATACGTCAGCAGCGACGCCGGTGGAATCCCGCTCACATCCAGGAAGACGTTCGCATGCCGCCTGAGCAGGAAAAACGCCGTCTGCATCCACAGCGGCCTTCCGCCGTGCGCCATGATGATCTTCATCTTCGGAAAATCCACGGCGACATCGTCGAGGTAGATCGGGTCCCCGTACTTGTTGCGCGCGCCAGGAAACACTGACGTCCCCGTATGGAACATTACGGGGATGCCGTTCGCCTCGGCCGCACGATAGATGATTTCCAACTCGCGCAATCCGTTCAGGTAGTCGTTCGGATAGAACAGCTGGTGCGGTGGATGGATTTTGATCAGTCGGATCCCCTGCCGCAAGAGGTTCTCAAGATCGCTGAGGATGTTAGTGCTGTGTCGGGGATGCAATCCCCCGCACGGGATGAGCCGCTTCGGCGCAGCCTTGCAGTAATCCGCAACCCACTCGTTAACGCGGTTGGTGAGTCCGATCACCTCGGGCGCCACGTAGTTGATGAGCACTGCCCTGTCCACGCCCGTCTCGTCGAGATACCGGAGGAACTCGGCCGGCGAATGCACCATTCGCTGCACGCGTTCGAATCCGTTGCGGTTTCGGCAAAACAGCTCCAGCGCCTCTGGCCTGAATTCCTCCAGCAACTCGATATGAACGTGGCAGTCTGTTATCACTTGCTCATCCTAGTACGTGGGCACCTTGGGATCGACGAGCGTGGACCACGCATGTATGCCGCCGCGCATCGACTGAACCTTGTCGAATCCCTGCTGCCGCAGCCACGCCGTCACGTCGGCCGACCTGCGCCCGTGATGGCAATAAACGACGATGTGCTCATCCGGATTGAGTTCGGCGTGCGCCCGCGCCGGAATCTCGTTCATCGGAATCACCGTGCTTCCCTCAATGCGCGCCGTCTGCACTTCCCACGGTTCCCGCACGTCGAGAAGCCTGAACTCCTGTTTGCCGTCGAGCTTCAGTTTCACTTCTTCCGGTCGAATCTCGAAGTCCAAGTATCCTCACCTCGCAACGAAATCAATACCCAAAGTCGGCCGGAGCAGCGTACGCGTGCTGCTTGACTGCCAGATCGCTCACGCGGCAGGCTCCAAGCTGAAAGACGTAAGCGCCAAGATCCCGCACTCCGAACACCCAGCGGTCCAGCCATGCTGTTGTGTCTGCTGGTGTCTTCGTCTGTTCGTGATATTGGCGGAAGAAAGCATCGTCGCGCTTGTAGTAACCCTGCACGGGCGAAGGGTGCGCGCCGAAACGCGCCTCCACCACGGCGCTGACGAGGAATCCCGGTATGACGGTTCGGTTCGGATCGCTCGCGATCACCTCGGCATCAACGATCTCCTCAGCGCAAACAATCACGCGCTTTGCGGCCCGGACCGCCTCAATCATTACGCCAAAGTTGCCCCAACAATGCGCGTTGCCCTCGGCGTCGCTCCTCTGCACGTGAACAATCGTCACGTCCGGCGCAAGCGCTCGAACGGCATGCAGCTTTTCTCCGGTGAACGGCGAGTTGAATTCGGCGAAGAATTCGTTGTCGCGCGCCACGTCGCTACCCAAAGCGGTCCGCGACGGCAGAAACGGAACACCCATGGCAGCGGCCTGCAATGCGAGGGACACGGCGAAATTCGAAAGGTTCGTCACCTTCACGCCGCCCTGCTCAACGGCGCGACGGAAGTTGTACGCCGAGCCCATCATTACGTTGCCAACCCACGCGGCGATTACGTGCCTGGCGCATTCGCCAGCAATCAACTGATCAAACAGCACATCCGAAATAGGTCCAATCAGCGTCAGGTCGCGCTTTTGCTGGCGGATCATTTCGTGCCCGGCGGCAAACGGAATCATTTGCTCCATCTGCAGCCCGAGTGCCACCGAGTCCCCGTCGTGCACGAATTCCCGAATGGCGTCTTGCATCGAGAGGAGTTTGCTCATCTTCCGCTCCACCTCGGCTCTCGCTTCTCGATCCATGCCCGGATGCCTTCTCGCGCATCGTCGGTCTTCATCAACTCGTCCATGTACATCTGTTCGGCCCTTGCCAGTCGCAGGTCGAAATCAGCCTCGTTCAGCGCACGTTTCGTTACCGCCAGCGCCGCCGGACTCAACGACGCAAGGCGCTCCGCTGCGTGTCGGACAGTATCGTTCAACTCAGGCTCAGGGACGGCATCCGTCACCAGTCCGATGTGGAACGCCTCGTCTCCCGATATAACGTGCCCGGTAAGAATCATCTCAGTCGCCCGCTTCTTTCCCACCAGGTCCGCCAGCGCTACCGCAGCAACCGGCGGAAAGCACGCCAGTTGTATCTCCGGGAAGCCCCACTGCGACTCTTCCGTGCAATAGACAAGGTCGCACATCATGGCCACTTCCGAGCCGCCCCCCAGGCAGTTTCCGCGCACCGCTGCGATACTCACCAGCCGGCTTCTGACGAGTGCGCGAACGACTGCGTGGAACTTCGCCAGCATCTCGCCTACCTGCTCCGGTGTGTGCGCCTTTATGTCCACCCCGGCCGAAAAGTTATCGCCATCCCCGGTGATCACCAGTATGGAAACGTCTTTGCGACTTTCCACCGATGCGAAAGCCGCGGCCAACTCACTCATCATTGGGATATCGATCACGTTCAGCGGACGGTTGCTGAGCGTCAGGATTGCCGCGGGCGGTTGCAGCTCAACTGTGAGCTTCGAGAATGAAGGCTGAATGGAATGGAGCATGGCTAGCGGGTCCAGAAACCGTCCTTGTCGTAGTCGCGGATTGCAGCAAGTTCCGTCTGCGATGGCATCGGCGTTGTCGTCACGTCGGCAGCGACGCGCAGCGGCCAACCTGTGTTTTCGACAACGTCTTCAACGCTCACGCCCGGGTGTACAGACGCAAGGAATGCCTCGCCATTCTCGCCGAACCGCAGCACGCATTTGGTGGTGATCACCGCCGACGGGCCTCCGCGCGGCAATCCGACGCGCTCGCGCCAGCCGCGGCCATCTCCGTAGCCGGGCGAAGTCACATATGCCACGCGTTCGGGCAATCGATGCCGTGCATGTTCCAGTAGCACCACAAAGCGCTTCGCAAGCGAGGCGATGTCGCACGCGCCTCCCGACCCGGGCAGCCGGACGATGCCTTTCGGTCCGACTACTTGTGTTGAGTTCAAGTTCCCGAAGCGGTCCACTTCAGCCGCACCGAGAAAACCCAGGTCCACGCGTCCGGCCTGCAGCAACGACATCACGCTGCTCATATCCAGGCACTGCGTCGCACCCTTAATATTCGGCGGATCGGCCATCGTGTAGATGAGTTCCGCAGCCGGCGTCGTGCGCACCACACCGTTTTCGAACAATCCGACAGCGCGTGGAGCGTGCGTTCGCTTCGCCACTACGAAGGCGATCAATGGCAATCGCATCCCGACGAACACAACTTCGCCGTCACGGATCTCTCGGGCGGCGGCCGCGACCATGAGTTCGCCGAGCGTGTAGTCCTGCTGAATGTCAGTTGGCTGTATCGTACTCAAGTCAGAAGATTGTACAAAACAGCGCGGCTTGCGGCTCACGGCAGTGAACGGATGGTCTTGTGTGGTCGCCAGTCTTCGACCGGCGGCAGTGCCGGTCGGAGACCGGCACCCACACTGGGATCGCCCCCAACCGCGCCAAAGCAAGCTTTCATCACTTCTACCCACCCAAATTGATCGCGCTCTTCCGTGGCTCGCCGATCGTCTCCAATGGATCACGCCCGCCTTCCTTGGGCGCAATCCACCGAGGCTCGGTCTCGATGATCTGCAGTAACAGTTTCTTATCTTGTTCCGTCGGCAGGAACTCGGAAAGCCTTTCACCGTACTCGCGCTCGTCCATCGGTTCGCCAGTTTTCGGGTGGAACTTGAAGCCGGCCCATCGCCCGATTTCCCGGTTGAACTTGATGTCGGGCGTGTAGAGTTTCTCGTTGCCGGGAACCAGGCAGTTGTTCAGTCGCTGCACGAGCTGGTCCACCTCTGTGCGATAGAGGTGTCTGTTGTAGTCATTGATGTCGTCAAGCTTCGGCGGTTCGGAATTCTTCGGCTCATCGTATCTTCCCTTCACACCCCAGACGTAAGCCCAGTGCGCCGATGACGAATTGTCCGTCCCGAAAAGGTCGTAGCTTGTTGATATCCATTTGTTCAGGTATTTCTGCAACAACCAGCTTGGAATCACTCCGGCCTTCACCACGCGAGCAAGCCCGTCATTGCCGGTGCCCATGTGGAACGCTTCTTCACGAAGCATGTAGCTCATCGAGCGTCCAAGCGGAGCGAACGCCGAGTACTTCAGCATCTGCAACTGGAACTTCCCGTCGCGGTCAACGAAGTCCGTGTACGTGTAGAAGTCCAGCCAGTTATCAACATCCACGTTGAACGCGCCAAGCAGGCGCTCGTTCTGGAAGGCGCGGCGCTCAAGCATCTTTTGGGCTTCCACCTTGCCGGAGTGCCCGAAGTACTCCACCAGGAGCGCGCACATCTGCCATCCATGGCGCATCTCTTCGATCATCACGCGCGTCAGCGCCTTCCGGTCCCAGTCGCTGGGAGCGCTCTCGAACAGGAACCGCTGCTGCTCCACGCTGGCGAACTCCGTATCGCCCTGGTAGACGATCATGTTCAACAGCGCGTCCCTTATTTGCTGGTTTGGAATCTGGCGCACGTTCTCCCACTTGCGGCGTCCCTTGTAATGCCCGAACTGGATCTCGTCAGTTTCAATCGCACCGTACAGCGTGTCGAACTTGAACTGGTCGACCTCATCGCGGTTAACGCCGATTTCCCTGCGCCAGTCCTCGAACAGGCCCACCCAATCACCGAAGTTGCCTATCTTCAGCATCGAAGGCATGTACTACTCCTCACCCCACCTATTCACGGCTTTCTAGATGTTCAGCCAAACGGTCTTCACTTCCGTGTAGTGGTCCAGCGCCTGCATTCCGAGTTCACGACCGAAACCAGACTGCTTGTAGCCCCCGAAGGGCAGCGCCGCGTCCATCAAGCCGTAAGTATTGATCCACACCGTTCCGGCTCGCAGGCGTTTTGAAAGCGCGTGTGCCTTGCGTGTGTCACGCGTCCAGATTGCGGCTGCCAGTCCATACGGATTCGCGTTGGCCAGTTCCGCCACTTCATCCATGTCGTCGAAAGTAAGGGTCGCAAGCACCGGACCAAATATCTCCTCGCGGGCAATCGTCATGTCGTTCTTCACGCCGCCGAAGATGGTCGGTTCAATGAAGAACCCCTTGCCACTGCCCACCTGCACGCGGTTACCGCCCAGCGCAAGCTCGGCGCCTTCCTTCTTCCCCGCCTCGATGTATCCGAGCACGGTTTTCATCTGCTGTTCGCTGACGATCGCTCCCAGCCTCGTTTTCGGGTCAAGCGGATCGCCGGGCTGCATCTTTTTCGCCCGTGTAACCAGCTTGTCCACGAACTCGTCCTTCACCCTCGACTCGACGAACAGTCGCGAGCCGGCACAACACACCTCGCCCTTCCCGTAGAAGATTCCGTTGATAGCACCTTTTACGGCGCCGTCGATATCGGAATCCGCGAAGACGATGTTCGGCGACTTGCCGCCAAGCTCAAGCGTCACGCGCTTCAGCGTGTCCGCCGCCGAGCGCATGATCTCTTTGCCGACCATCGTCGAACCGGTGAACGCAACCTTGTCCACGCCTGCGTGCTGCACGAGCGCGCGCCCGGTATCCGGCCCGCCAGTAACGATGTTCAGCACTCCCGGAGGCAGTCCCGCCTGCATCGCCAATTCCCCAAACCGCAACGCCGTAAGCGGCGTTTGCTCAGCGGGCTTGAATACCACGGTGTTGCCGCAAGCCAACGCTGGAGCGAGTTTCCAGCTTGCGAGAAGCAGCGGAAAGTTCCACGCCGTGATGGCGCCCACCACGCCCACCGGCTCACGCACCGTGTACGTGAAGGCACCCTCGAATGTATTCACCGTCTCGCCGTGGATTTTCGTGCTCCACCCGGCGTAATAGCGGAACACGTCCACCACCATGGGCAGGTCGACTTGTCTCGACTCGAAGATCGGCTTGCCGTTGTCGAGCGTTTCGAGTTCCGAAAGCTCGTCGATGTTCTGCTCGATCAGGTCGGCCAGTCGCCACAATAGACGCCCCCGCTCGCTGGCGGACATCTTGCGCCAGGGGCCGGCAAGGTCATCGAAAGCGCTGCGCGCTGCCTGAACGGCGCTCTCGACGTCGGACGAATCCGCCTCTCCGACCTGCGTCAGCATTTCACCCGTTGCGGGGTTGATCGTGTCGAACTGCTTCTTGGCCTCAACCCACTCCCCGCCGATCAGAAGCTTCCCGGGCGCAATCTTTGCTTTTGTCGCTGTAAGCATCGTTCCCCACGCTATGAAGGTTCTACCTGGCCTTGAACTCTGGCGGTCTCTTGTCCACGTAAGCCGCAAGCCCTTCCTTCGCATCCTCGCTCTGGAACAGAAGCTGCTGGTTCTCGCGCTCCACGGCAAGCGCCGCTTCCAGCGGGATTTCCCATCCGGTCTGGACTGCGCGCTTGATCCGACCGACTGCCTTGGCCGCCTTGTTCGGAGGACAGAACTGACGCGCGTATTCGATCACGTTTTCCATGAAGCCATCGCGCTCGAAGATGTCGTTCACCACTCCGAGTTCCTTCGCCTCTTCGAACGAGAAGGTATTGCCCGTCACCATGAGCTCAATCGCGCGCGACTTGCCCACTAACCGCGAAAGCCGCTGCGTTCCGCCCGTGCCCGGTAGCACGCCCAGGTTTACTTCGGGCAATCCGATTTTGCCGGCGTCTTTGCGCGCAATTCGCAGATCGCAAGCCATTGCGATTTCGAAACCGCCGCCCACGCAGTGGCCGTTCAGAGCGGCAATCACCAGCTTCGGCGTATGTTCCAGACGCAGCAGTGTCTCGTTCGCATGCAGGCAGAAGTAATACTTGAATGTCGGGTCCACGCTTGCCAGCATGCGGATGTTCGCTCCGGCAGAGAAGAACTTCTCGCCCGCGCCCCTCATCACGATCACGTGGACGTCGTTGTCCATACGAGCCTTTAGGATGCAATCGTCCAGCTGCCGCATCATCTCGTACGTGTAGGTATTCGCCGGCGGGTCATCCATCGTGAGTATGGCTACGCCATCCTGCACTTCGTACCGGACTAACTGCTTCGTTGCTTCCGCTGTCGGTGTGCTTGCCATAAACTCCTCTTCTCTTGAGTACGTCTGATGTGTTTTCCCTGATTAACGCGAAGACTTCCCCGACCGCTTATTGCGCGCGGGCGCTCGCTCAGATTGGAGTCGCTGTTCCTCGTCGTGGCTCTGTTCGCCAGTGGCTCCCGCCAGTAAACCATGCATGAAGATGTCGCCCATCTCACGCGCTAGCCGATCCGCATCCTCGTCAACTTCCGGCTTGTACCAGGTGTATATCCAGTTCAGCATCCCGAACAGGCTGAGCGACGCAACGCGCTCGTTGATTTCAACCCCACGCGCATGGGCCAACTCCGAGACAAGTTCACGGCACACGTGGTAATAGCGCCGTTTCAGTTCCCGGATTTCCTCGCCCATGTTGTTCGCCAATGAACGGTCTTCGTGCGAGAGGACTGTCATGCTCCGCTGGTTGGCAAGGAAATACTCGAGATGGTTGTGGACGAACACTCGCAACCGTTTCTCGGGATCGTCCACACCGGCGAGCCGCGCGTTCAGGCGATCGATCACGGTCTCGAACGTATGCTTCTGGACGAGGTAGAGCAGCTTTTCTTTCGACTCGAAGTAGTAGTAGAGCCCCGCCAGCGACATGCCTGACGCCCTCGACAGATCACGCATCGAGGAGCCCTCGTAGCCCTTCTCATAGAACACGTCGGTTGCATGTTGCAGGATTTCGGCCATGCGCCGGTCGAAGCGCGTGTCGGCCGCGGCGACCTGTTCCTGCGAGGCACCTGCGCGCACAACAGTGCGGTTCGGCGCAGCTTCGCGCCTGTTTGTCCTCTTGTTTTGAGTGCCCGGATCGCCCTGCATGAAGACCCCACGCCTTCAGCTATCGAACGTTCGTTCATCATATGGATGTTCCAGTTCCCGTGCAAGTTGCGTGCCCGCCTGGCCCACCACTCGTTTAGCGCTCTCAGGCCCCGCTGTTGGCAACTGACATCCCTGCCAAGGCAACTGAGAGAAGTCAGGCTCCCCGCCTGTACCTCACCTCAGAGGACTTATATGCCCGAGTTTGTCCGCGACGTACAACAGATCCGCCAACGCGCCATCCGCAACATTGAAGAAGGAGCAATCACAGAGGCATACCACCTCGATCCGAAGCAATCCTGCGCCATCCTCAACGAGGCGCTCGCGACCGAAATCGTGTGCGTCCTCCGCTATATGCACCACTACTTCATGGCGACCGGAGTCCACGCAAAGTCCATCAGCGATGAATTCAAGGAGCACGCCGACCAGGAACGCGAGCACGCAGACGAGATAGCAGAGCGCATCCAGCAACTTGGCGGCAAGCCGGACTTCAATCCGGCAACTCTTGTGAACCGCTCGGTCGCTCACTACATCGAAGGCGAGACGCTCGCCGACATGATTCGCGAAGACCTCATCGCCGAGCGAGTCGTGATCGATGTTTACAACCAGATGATCCACCACTTCGGCGAGAAAGACCCCACCACCCGCACTCTCCTCGAGCACATACTTGCCGAGGAAGAGCAACACGCCAGCGACCTCGCCGACCTGCTTTACATAGTCGAGCCGTCAACTGGTGAGACGATGGCCGAAGATCCCGGCGTCCGCCCAACGCAAATGGAGGAAAGCATCCGCGACCGCGCTGAAGAGCAGTACGAGGAGGACCGGGGTGCGGCTCCGGAAATGCAGGAAACTCGACGCGACTACGGCCGCAACGCGCGCAATGTCACCCGCGCTCAACCAGCAAATCAAGGTGGCAGCCAGCAACGCGGAGCTACTGAGCCCAGGCCAGTCGCGCAGGAAGTCGCCTCCATGCGTGAGTTCGATAGAAATCAGGCTAAACGAGGAGAGAAGAGGATGAACCAAGCGCAAAATCAGCCCCGGACGAAGGACCTCGCAGAGCGCCAGAACACGGAGCAGTTCGCCGGTCGCGGTTCAGTAACCGCAGGAGACAGGAGATCACCCGACACGGCTGAAGGCGAGATGCGCCCGTCGCGCGCAGCAGGTCGCACTCGACCGGATGCGCAGCTCGCGCCGCCGGCTCACGAACCGGGCACCGTGGGACGCACCCGCCGCCAGAACGATCAGATAGACCGGTTCGAAGAACCCGAGGAGGCTGGCGACGGAGCAATGGGCGGCGGCACCCGCGCCGTACGCGTAACCCGGCCTGTACGGAAGAACCGCGCAGCATAACAGCTCCGCACAATCACGAGAGCCGTCGCGTTCAGCGACGGCTCTGATTTCGGCTGAATTTTGGGGCTCCACCTCGCCAATCCCCATCAGTGCCGTATGTCTGCCATCAACTGCTCGACTTCCTTCTTCAGTTCCGCATTCAACGGCAACAGCGGCAGTCGCACCGGACCGCCGTAGTATCCGTTGAGGTCCATCGCGTACTTCACGCCCGGTATGCTCATCTCGCCCACGATTCGGCTTGCGGCTGCAGCCACGCGCTGCTGCTTCTCCTGCGCCAGCGCCTTGTCACCATCCTTGTAGGCCATGTAAACCTCGCACATCGCACCCGGCGCCGCGTCTGCGAACGCGAGTATCGCGCCGACCGCGCCGACTTCGAGCGAGGCGAACAACTTCTGCGCCGATCCCACCAGTACCTGGAACCCAGCTTCCTTCTCGCGCGTTCTGATTCCGCCCACGACTTTCACTGCTGCAGATGACGGCTGCGCACCCAGGGAGCTTACCGGCACGATGCCGTCCGCCGCACCGCCGGCATTTGCCGCGGCGGCATTCAACATCCGGGACGTTAGCGGTTTAAAGTCGTGCGTTACCGCAACGCTACGCTTGATGTGCCGAGTCCGCTTCACGAGCGCCTCGACCTTCTCCATCACTCCGCACGATTCCTTTATGCCTATGAGGTTCGGATGCTCTGCGAGTTCAACCACCACATCTGCCGGAATGTCGTAGCCGGTTGCTTGCGGGAAGTTGTAGATGATCACCGGCAACGGTGAGCGGTCCGCCACAAACCGGTAGAAGGCGAGCATGTTTTCCGGCTTGTTGATCTGGTTGCGGTAATAGTGCGGCGTGCGCACCATTGCGACGTCGTACCCCAGTTCCGCGGCATACTCGCACAGCCTGAGCGTCTCCGCCGCTGACTCGATACCCGTACCCGCTACCAGCACCTTCTCCGGGGACGCGGCTTCGCGAGCGGCCTTGAACACATCGCGCCGCTCCTGGTCACTCAACAGAATCGACTCTCCGGTGGAGCCGAGCACCACAATGCCGCTCACCGGCCCCCTGCAGTAGCGTTCAACGTTCTGCTCTAGCTTGGTGTAGTAAACACGCCCATCCGGATAGTACGGCGTGGTAATCGGCGGAAAGATTCCATGGAGAAGCATAGTTCTGATATACCTTCGCGCGGCCGAGAACGCAACTGAACGGAGCGGTGCCTGCCAGAAGCATCGACCGGCACACGTCGTTCAATCTATGTCGCCGCGAATCGGGCCCTCACTTCGCCTCCGCCGTGATCCGCTCGATCAGCTTCGGATCCTTCGGTAGCAGGTCGGATTTCGGCAGCCTTCGTGTCAACTCCACCCAGTTCCGGTCGATTTGGAAGACCCTGCGGAACAGCGGCAGCGAGTCATCAACACGCCCCATGTTCACCAGCGCGACCGCGTGCCAGTACATCATCTCCGGGTGATTGGGAACCAGCTTTTCCGCCGAGGCATACTCGCGCAATGCTCCCTCATTGTCCTTGTGCTCGACAGCAACGTCACCGGCGTTCATGTGGTTGTAGGCGCGATTGAGCGTCACCAGCCTTCGCAGTTCCTTGAGCGGCTCGGGATTATCATCCACGCGCAAATCAAACACGCGATCCGCCCACGGTCTTCCGGCTGGCTTCCCGCTCACCACGATCAGCGCCGCGGATTGCTTCCCCCGTATGTCGCCGCCCACCGCCTGCGCTGCCTCGAGCGCCGCAAGCATGCGTTCCGCAAGGTCTCCCTTGGATTCTTCGAAGGCCTTCGCCATTGCTGGCCAGACCCTGTCGTTCAGCATCATGTTGGCCTGCACCGAGTAATGCTTGCCTACGTGAACGACACCGTCCTGCGCTGTGTCGGGAATCTGGCGCGATGTCGTTCCATCAGCTCCCTTACCCACAGCATTGCCAGCGGCCTCGATGTCTTTCGCGCCGGTCCACACCGCTGCAGTCCCATTGGCGTCCACGAAGGCCACCTGGCGCACGGCACGGCCTTTGTCTTTCGCAAGAAGATTTACGAGCGCGTCGGGTGCGCTCATGCCCTTCTGCATCAGCGCAAGTCCGTTCGGACCGTAAGAAGGTTCCACAAATGACTGCGTCGCGACCGCACCCACACCCGCTTCGGCCCAGGCGACAATGCAACCTACGCAGAACCAGTGCGACTGCACGGCAACACCAAGTTGTCCTGTCTGTGGATCACGCGCCACGATCGAGTACGTAGCGACCGGGCGTCGCGGCGTCTCCGGCCACTGCTGGGCAACGGCGTCAGCAGACAAAAGAGCTAGACCTGCGGCAAGAAGCAGCACACGTTTCATGGCGAAGAATTGTAATCCGCACCTCGCTTGATGTGCGAACAGCTATTAATGCGGAAAAACAACGGCCCAGACCGAAGCCTGGGCCGTTTACAAATGTATCCTTCTACTGCCGCTGCTCGGCAGCAACATCTTCCGGTTTCCGCGCGTGCAGTTTCTGCAGGGCGTAGACGCTGATCTTGCCTCGTCGCAGGGCTGCGATTCCCTCCGCTGCCGCGTTTGCGGCTGAGATCGTCGTGATCGCGGGGATACGCTGCAGTATTGCCGCCCGGCGTATCGCCTTATCGTCAAAGTAAGGGTCGGGACCCGAAGGAGTATTGATGACCAGCTGTATATGGTCCCGCTTCATCAGGTCCACCACGTTCGGTCGGCCTTCCTTCACTTTGTAGACGCGCTCGACCGTCAGCCCCGCCTGCTCCAGCACACTCGCAGTCCCGTGCGTAGCGACGATGTGGAAGCCGAGGTCGGCAAACCGTCTCGCAAGGGCTGCCACTTGCGGCTTGTCGCGGTCGGTGACGCTTATGAACACGCTGCCTTCTAGCGGCAGCCGCTGTCCCGCAGCCAGTTGCGCCTTCGCGAATGCCTCGCCGAAGTTGTCCGCCACACCCATTACTTCGCCCGTCGATTTCATCTCCGGTCCAAGCACCACGTCCACGCCAGGGAATTTCGACCACGGGAACACCGGTGACTTGACGTAGTAGAAGTCACCCGTGCTCAGGTCCGTACCCCGCTCCACGTTCTCCGGCAGGAGCTCGCGCAGCTTGCGTCCCGTCATCAACCGCGCTGCGATCTTCGCCAGCGGCACGCCCGTCGCTTTCGACACATACGGCACGGTGCGCGACGCCCGTGGGTTCACCTCGATGACGTACACCTTGTTGTGCTGGATGGCGTACTGCACGTTCATAAGACCGACTACCTGGAGTGCACGCGCGAGCTTGAACGTGTACTCGCGGATGGTGCCGAGCGTGTCTCGCGGAATGTCCACGGTGGGCAGCACGCACGAAGAATCGCCCGAGTGGATTCCGGCTTCCTCAATGTGTTGCATGATGCCGGCAATCACGACGTCCTCGCCGTCGCTCAACGCGTCGACGTCGAGTTCGGTTGCTTCCTCCAGGAAGTGGTCGATGAGCACCGGGCGTTCCTGCGAGTACTCAACCGCCTGCTTCATGTAGCGCTCGACCATGTCGTCGTCGTACGCAATCACCATCGCGCGCCCGCCAAGTACATAAGACGGACGAACGAGAACCGGGTACCCGACGCGGTTCGCTACCGCGAGTGCTTCATCGATACTTGTCGCTGTGCCGCCGGCCGGCTGCGGAATCGCGAGTTCTTCGAGCAATTTGCCGAAGCGCTTGCGGTCTTCGGCCAGGTCGATTGACTCTGGCGAGGTACCGATTACGTCCACGCCCGCGGCCTTCAGGGGCAGCGCGAGGTTCAGCGGCGTCTGTCCGCCGTACTGCACGATCACTCCAACCGGCGCTCCTCCCGCAGCCTCGTGCTCCACAACGTGGTACACGTCTTCGAGCGTCAGCGGTTCGAAGTACAGCCGGTCGCTGGTGTCGTAATCGGTCGAAACGGTTTCCGGGTTGCAGTTCACCATCACCGTCTCGAAGCCGTCCTCGCGCAGCGCGAACGATGCGTGGCAGCAGCAGTAATCGAACTCAATTCCCTGCCCGATGCGGTTCGGACCGCTGCCAAGAATCACAACCTTCTTGCGGTCGGTCGGCGTCGCCTCGTCTTCCTCTTCGTAGGTCGAGTAGAGGTACGGCGTGAAGCTCTCAAACTCGGCAGCGCACGTATCGACGCGCTTGTACACCGGTCGTAATTCAAGCTCCGTGCGCTTCCGTTGTACCTTCTCCGCGGCCCCGTGACCATCGGCAATGTTCCATATCGAAGCCAGTTTGCTGTCGCTGAACCCGAATCGCTTCGCTTCACGCAGTTCGTCATACGTGATGCTTTCGAGCGACTTGCTCTCAAGCTCGCTCTGCATATCGGAAATCTCTTTCAGTTGCTCCAGGAACCAGCGATCCATTCCGGTGAACCCGGCAATCTCGTCAACGGACATGCCCTGCTGCAGCGCGTAGCGGATATAGGCCAGGCGTTCAGGATGCGGTGTGACCAGCCGCTGTGTCAGGATTCGCGGCACAATCTTCTCCGCCCCGACCTTCTTCCCCGTCTCCAGCGAGCGCACGCCTTTCAAGAGCGCTTCCTTGAACGTGCGCCCGATCGCCATCACTTCCCCGACGCTCTTCATCTGTGGCCCAAGCGATTCGTCTGCGCCCGAGAACTTCTCAAATTGCCACTTCGGGATCTTCACGACCACGTAGTCCAGTGTGGGTTCGAAGCACGCGGGCGTCTTGCGCGTGATGTCGTTCTGGATCTCGTCGAGCGTATAGCCGACTGCCAGTTTCGCTGCGATTTTCGCAATTGGGAATCCGGTCGCCTTTGACGCGAGCGCTGAGGAGCGTGAAACGCGCGGGTTCATTTCGATGACCACGACGCGCCCCGTCTGGGGATGCACTGCGAACTGGATGTTCGAGCCGCCGGTCTCAACGCCGATTTCTCGGATGACCTTGATCGACGCATCACGCAGATGCTGGTACTCGCGATCCGTAAGCGTCTGCGCCGGGGCTACTGTGATGGAGTCTCCCGTGTGCACGCCCATTGGGTCAAAGTTCTCGATCGAACAGATGATGATGACGTTGTCGGCCAGGTCACGCATCACTTCCAATTCGTACTCTTTCCACCCAAGCACCGATTCTTCCATCAGCACTTCGTGTACGGGAGAAAGGTCGAGACCGCGTGCGAGTATTTCCATCAGCTCTTCGCGGTTGTAGGCGATTCCGCCGCCGGTGCCGCCAAGCGTGAATGATGGCCGCAGGATGACCGGGAATCCGATCTTCGCCGAGAACTCCAGGCCGTCCTTGAGGTTGTTCACCAGCTGCGACCGGGGCACGTCCAGCCCGATTCGCGTCATGGCGTCCTTGAAGAGCAGCCGGTCCTCCGCCTTCTTGATTGCGCCCAGCTGCGCGCCGATCAGGGTGACGCCGTACTTTTCCAGCACGCCGCCGTCTGCCAGCTCGACCGCGAGATTCAGTGCCGTCTGGCCTCCCACGGTGGGAAGCAGCGCGAAACCTTTGCCTCCGGAGAGTTCGGATTCAACGCGGATGATCTCTTCCACGTAATCGAGCGTGAGTGGCTCGATGTACGTGCGGTCTGCGATTTCCGGATCGGTCATGATCGTGGCCGGGTTCGAGTTCGCCAGCACGACCTCATAACCTTCCGCCTTCAACGCCTTGCAGGCCTGTGTTCCGGAATAGTCGAATTCGGCCGACTGGCCTATCACGATCGGCCCCGAGCCGATCACAAGAACCTTAGAAATGTCATTCCGACGAGGCACTAGCCGTGCTCCTCCGCGAAGCTCTTGAACTCACTGCGCCGTAGCGCTGCGATACACCAATACACTCAGGCATGTCTGCCAGCGTTCACTTCAAAGTGTCCGGGAAAAACAGGAGGGGCGCTGCGAACGGGTATGGTCTGTGGAATCTCGCCACTTCGCAGTTACCCATCTCCTTTCCGAGTTTCCAGGAACGTGCAACCGCCCTGGTATCCAAGTCCAAGGTCCACGGTGTCTTCCTGGCCCTGGCCGCTGATCGTCACCGGGGCAGACCACGACTGCGGGCCGCCAACCATTTCCAGGACATAGTCTCCCTGGGGTAGCCCCGTGAGGTTGATATCGCCGTGGATAGAGGCATTGAATACGGCAACCACTTCGCCCATACCTGGGCGGCACTCCGGGGCGTTCGTCTTGCATTCCCGGTTGCGTAGCCGCAGGCTTGCGTTCAGCAGCGGTTCTGCTTTGCCGTCCAGCACCCAGAAGAGTTTGCCGCGGACAGGGGCAAGCGGGTGCGAAAAGTCCTGGGGACGCTGGCATTGTGCTGCCGCAGTTCCAGCCAGAGCAGCGAGACACAGAATCGCAGTGACGAAGTGGTGAGCCGTCATGGGCGCTTAAACTCCTCCATCATCTTCACGAAATCCGCGAAGAGATAGTGAGAATCATGCGGTCCCGGCGACGCTTCGGGGTGATACTGCACGCTGAATAGCGGCAGTGATCGGTGGCGCAGTCCCTCCAGCGTATTGTCATTCAAGTCGACGTGAGTCAACTCAACCTCGCTTGGCTTCAGCGAGTCCGGATCCACTGCGAAATTATGATTGTGCGCGGTGATCTCAATTTTGCCTGAGCCCAACTGTTTTACTGGATGATTTCCGCCGTGGTGTCCGAATTTCAGTTTGTAGGTACGCCCACCGAGGGCCAACCCGACCAACTGGTGTCCCAGGCATATACCGAATATCGGAACGCGTCCCAGCAGCTTACGTATATTTTCCTGGGCGTAAGTCACAGGCTCAGGGTCACCCGGACCGTTCGACAGGAACACGCCATCTGGCTTCAACCCGAGTACATCCTCGGCGCTGGTCGTGGCCGGCACAACCGTCACGCGACAACCTGAGCCGGCTAACATCCTGAGAATGTTGTGCTTGATGCCGAAATCGTAAGCCACAACGTGACGCTTCGTCTCGGGCTCAGCCATAACACTCTCGCCCGGCACGGTAACGATCCCCTTCGTCCACGTGTAGGGCGCCTGCGTGGTCACTTTCCCAGCGAGGTCCGTTCCATCCATTTTCCGGATGGCGCGTGCCTTCTCCACGAGCTTCGCCACATCGAATTCCGTGCTGGAAATCACTCCCCGCATCACGCCCCGGTCGCGCAGATGCCGCACCAAAGCTCGCGTGTCGATGTCTGCAAGTACCGGGATGCCGTGTCTTTCGAGGTAATCGTGCGCGGCGTTCTGTGATCGCCAGTTCGAGCTGACGCGCGAGAATTCCCGAACGATCAAGCCCTCGATGAAAGGCTTCGCTGCTTCTTCATCTTCGGGGTTCGTGCCGTAGTTGCCGATTTCAGGGTTGGTTAGAACAACAATCTGCCCGGTGTAGGAGGGGTCGGTAAAGATTTCCTGGTAGCCCGTTAGTGAGGTGTTAAAAACTACTTCCCCGTATCCTTCGACTTTCGCTCCGTAACCTTTGCCGCGGAAGACTCTACCGTCTTCGAGCGCAAGGATTGCCTGCATTCTTACTCCGGGGGTGTTGGATTTTGTCTATATTAGCAGAGCCGCCGGACAACCTGAGCAGCCGCTAGAGCCTATCGACGATTTGCAATCGTCACCGCGACCACGATCAGGCCAAAACCTATGCTGACCGGAAGCGCTATCTGTCGCAGACCGGCTTCGAGAGCGGGAGCCGTTGCGGCACGCACGCTGCCCGAGCCCAGCCTCGCCATCAACCCGAGGAACAGCATCAGGTAGAACGACACCGCAGTCGCCAGCACACCGAAAACAACCGCAAATGCCACTCGACGCCCGAGTGATGTTTTGCGCACCAATTCTCGTTCTGCATTTTCGACAGGCGCTGGCATCTTCACCGCAGCTTTCCGAGCTTATCTACCGGCCAATAGACAAAGACTGCCTTGCCGTAGATGTAGTCCTCGTCAACCGGCCCGAAATCGCGGCTGTCGTTCGAGAGATTCCTTCTGTCCCCGAGGACGAAGTATGAATGGACAGGCACCACAAACTCAGGATAAGAGCGGAAGTCCTCGTGTTCCAGACGGACGTAAGGCTCGGGCAGTGCTTCGTCGTTTACGAATACTTGTCCATCCTCGATTCGAATCCTGTCGCCCGGGACGCCGATGACGCGCTTGATGTAGCTCTTTGACGTATCTCGCGGATAATGGAAGACCACCACGTCTCCCCGGCCGATCGACTCGAAGCGATAAACGAACTTATTTACGAATATCCGCTCCTGGTCAACCAGTGACGGGGCCATGCTCGTCCCTTCGACCTTCACTGGTTGGTATAGGAAGACTATGAAGAACGCAGCAATGACGAGCGAGATCGTAAGGTCACGAGCCCAATTCCTCAACGCGCGACCAACGGGACTAGGCTTCCCCTGGTTTTCGGGCGCTGGCGCGCCACTGACCGGCTCCGCCGGCGATATTACTAACAAGGGCTCGGAATGCTCACTCATTGCGACACTTACATTATAGCGACAAGAGCCTCTTCCATACGGCCCTTGACGGTCGATAAAAGTCAGCAACACGGGACGGAGCACGCCAAACCGTCATTAGGTCCGCTAGAATATGTGCAATGAGGATGGCATGAGAAGAATCTGTTCAATAGCTCTGCTTTTTGTCGTTACCGCGATTGCTGTCGGCCAGTCGGGCGTTCCTGCTCATAACCCGGGTCCGCCCAAAAAGGGTGAAAAGCTCCCGCCGATCCTGCCGGACGAGCAACTCTGGGGCGCTAACTTCCAGTACCCGTATCAGAAGCGCTCGTACCAGATCGCCCGAAAGATATCCAGCGTTCTGCACCAGCAGCCCTGTTACTGCTATTGCGACCGCATAGGCCACCGCAGCCTGCGCAGTTGTTTCGAATCTACCCACGCAGCGCAATGCCCAGCCTGCATGAAAGAAGCTTTCTACGCCTATCGGGAGACACAGAAGGGCAAGACGGCGGCTCAGATTCGCGATGGCATAATCCGGGGCGAGTGGAAGTCCATTGACCTGGACCAGGCTGCACGAACCTACTGATTGCGCCATCCAGCTTGCTTATGGCAGACTTCCTATGCCCCCTTTGCGCCGGATACACGGCGTCCTGAGTTGCGCGTATCGTCGCTTCGCGCGCCCGTGCCGTCCTGTGCAAGTTGATACGTTCTTATTCTGAATGTGCACTGGCCGGGGGCAGTCAGCTCGGCCTGAGCTAGAGACCGCAAGGTGAGCAAAAGACAAGACAGTGCAAAACCGAAAACTCGGGTATTGGAGATGAAAAGCAAGTCTCAACAGAACGCGAAACCCGCCTCTGCCCAGACCCCTGCTTTTTCTCAAGCGGTGCAACAGTACCAGGATGGCCTCAAGGCTCTTCAGGAACGCAAGTTCGAGAAGGCCAAGGGACTTTTCCAGAAGGTTATCGCCTCGGGCGTACGCGAACTGGTTGACCGCGCCAATGTCTATCTGAACGCCTGCAATCAACATCTGGAAACTCAAGCGACCTCCTTCAAGTCGCCTGAGGAGCACTACGACTACGCCGTTTCCTTGATGAACATCGGCGATTACGTGGGTGCTCGGGAACATTTGGAACGGACGCTGAAGCAGGCTCCAAACGCGGATTACCTCCTTTACGGGATGGCTGTTCTCAACTGCCTTACCGGCCGCGCCGAGGATGCCCTGCACTACCTCGCGCAGGCCATTAAGGCAAATCCGAGCAACCGCCTCCAGGCGCGGAACGACTCTGATTTCCGCAACCTGGCCGACGACCCACGTTTCACCGAATTGCTCTATCCCGAAACAGCTGAAGATAGCTACAGCACGGGATACTCCGGTTCTCGTCGCTAAGTGATGGAAGTACCAGCAGTACCGGTCGCGCCCAGCGCGGAGATATCCGCATTCCGGGTCGTCGCCATGGGCGGCGGGACCGGACTGTCCACCCTCCTGAAAGGGCTCAAGCACTACGTCCCGGCTGCCGGCGAACTCTATAGCGCGCAGGGCCGCGCTGTGGGTGCCGTTATCAGCGACCTAACCGCAGTTGTCACCGTTACAGATGACGGTGGTTCCACCGGCCTGCTCCGTCGCGAGTTCAACATCCTCGCACCCGGCGACATTCGCAACTGCATCGTAGCGCTTTCGGAAGATGAGGCACTCCTGTCGCGCCTCTTCCAATTTCGCTTCCCTGCCGAGTCGCACCTCACCGGACACAGCTTCGGCAACCTGTTCCTGCTGGCGATGACGAACATCACCGGAGATTTCGCCGAGGCCGTCCAACTCAGCTCAGAGATTTTGGCCACGCGAGGAACCATCCTCCCGTCCACCACTTCGAACGTGAACCTCGAAGCGTTGATGGACGACGGCTCGCGCGTTTCCGGCGAAACCAACATCACCGCGAGCGATAAGCGCATTGTCGAAATCTCGATGGTTCCGCCGGATGCGAAACCGCTGACACAGACGTTGAACGCCATCAGCGAGGCCGACCTGATTACCATCGGCCCCGGATCGCTGTTCACGAGCCTCGTTCCCAATCTGCTCGTCAGCGGCATCTCCGAGGCGATTGCGGCATCATCAGCGGTCAAGGTCTTCGTGTGCAACCTGATGACCGAGGCAAATGAGAGCCTTGGGCTCAGCGCCGCCGGACACATCAGCGCGCTCTTTCAGCACGCCGGGCGCAGGATCTTCGATTACGCCCTCATCAACACACGTCCGGTTTCGGAAGAAACGCGCATCGCCTATGCGCAGGAAGGCGCTTCACAGATCGCGGTTGACCTCGAGTCCATCGAACGTCTCGGGGTGCAGCCTATTCTGGGCGATTATCTCGACGAACACCGAACGGCACGCCACGCCACAGAGACGGTCGCCCGCGACCTCATGATGCTTGCCAACTCCGCACGTGCTCACCGCAGCGTCACCTCCGGCGCCTGAGCCCTAGCCTCAAGCCAAGGTAGAGACGCAGCTACCGGAGGGCTACGTTTGATGTTCCTCCTCCAAAGAGAATCAGCGTCGTCACGCCTCGCGGCGGGCCGGCCACTCCCCGACCCAGCTTGTACGCTCTACTTCCCATTCGTGATAGTTTTTCAGCATGAGTAAGTTCGGCATCGCCATCATGGCTGCGGGGAAAGGTACGCGGCTGAAGTCGAAGCATCCGAAGGTGCTCCACCGCATCGGCGGCAAGCCGCTCCTGGGCCACGTTATCGCGGCGGCTGCCAAGATCGTGCCGCCCACCGACATCTACGCGATCGTCGGTCACGAAGCTCAGCGGGTCCGCGAAACCGTCCAGGAGACCGGCGTCAATTTCGTCCTTCAACCCGAGCAGCGCGGCACCGGACACGCAATCATGTGCGCGCGCGAGGCACTCTCGAGCTACGACCACTTCCTCGTTCTCTCAGGAGACGTACCGCTCATTCGCCCCGAGACGATTGCACGGCTCCGCGACGTCCACCTCGACCGCGGTGCTGCCATGACTATCCTCACCGCCGTTCCCTCCGACCCCACAGGCTACGGCCGCATTGTCCGCAAGGACGGCACGGACGAGGTCGAGGCCATCGTCGAGCACAAGGCCGCCACTTCGGAACAGCGCGCTATACGCGAAATTAACTCGGGAATCTACGCCTTTTCTGTTCAGGCGCTCTTCTCGCGCATCGACAAGCTCACGACCGACAACCCTCATGGTGAGTTTTATCTCACCGACATGGCCGCGATCCTCAAGCAGGACGGGCAAAAGGTCGTCGCGCTCGCTGCGGCTGAGGTCAACGAAGTGCTTGGCGTGAACACCCGCGCCGAACTCGCCGAACTGGACGCTTACCTTCGAGCCGAGAAGTGTCGCGAACTGATGGCCGCGGGTGTAACGATCTTCCGCCCCGACACCTGCGTAATTGACTCCGACGTAACCGCCGCCCCGGACACCGTCATTGAACCCTTCGTCCAACTGCTCGGCAAAACTACCGTTGGCAGCGACTGCACGGTTCGCTCATTCAGCGTCATTGAGAACTGCGCCATCGGCGACGGCGTCCTGGTTCAGAACGGCTGCATTATGCGGGACTCGCGAGTGGAAGCCCGCGCGGTTCTCGGGCCGTACTCCCACATCCGTCCTGCCAGCGAAATTTGTGAAGGCGCGCACGTCGGCAACTTTGTCGAGCTGAAGAAGACCCGCCTCGGTCGCGGCAGCAAGGCAAATCACCTGACCTACCTTGGTGACGCCGTGATAGGCGAAGCCGTCAACGTCGGCGCGGGTACCATTACCTGCAACTACGACGGAAAGCACAAGCACCAGACCGTCATCGAAGACGGCGCCTTCATCGGCAGTGACAGCACTCTTGTCGCGCCTGTCCGCGTGGGACGCGACAGCTACGTTGGTGCGGCCTCCTGCATTACCGAAGATGTCCCCGGCGACTCGCTCGCACTCGGGCGCTCGCGCCAGGTCGTAAAAGAAGGCTGGGCACGCAAGAAGCGGAACGGCAGCTAAAGCCACCTGCGAATCTGCCGTCATCACGAGCGAGCGCGCCGGACTTCCTGTTTCGCCCGCGAGTCGAGGGTCTAAGCAGCCAGCCGATGCTTTCGGCTGGCTGCACGCCTTTTGCGCCACAACTCGCGATTACAGCCCACCGTCAGGCAAGCCGTGGCATCTTCGCCTGTATGACCAAGTCCAATCCATTCGAACACTCTCCCGACTTGCCGGGAGTGGGACCTAATACGGTTGATCCTGCCACGAACGCCACTGGCCCTGCGCCCATGGGAAATCCTGAACAGGTGGGCGGTGGCGTAAGCCCCTCCCCTTCCACCGGTACCGAAGGCTGGGGCTTGGGAAAAGACGAACCTGACACCAGCGGCCAGCCCGGAATGAAGACGGACAAGAAGAAGCGGAAAAAGCAGGATGAGCCAACAGACGTGGCCGGAGAAGAGGCGGCATGACAATGGAAAGAAATCGTGATCACGATGCCCGGGATCCACGTACCGAACAGGCAGGCGTTCGTGATGATGAGAGCACGCATACGTTCCGCTGTGCGGACATGGGCAACTCCGATTGCACATGGGAAACCAATGCCCGGAGCGAAGGTGATCTGTGGCCCGACGTCGACCGCCACAGCACCGAAGCACATGGTGGCCCATTCGACCGGACCAAGGTGCTCGATGCCATCCGCCGCAGACGTGCGGCTTAGGAGGCGCTGCATGGCTTACGACCCCACTGGCAGCAACCCAACTGCGGACCGTCCTGGCCCCGAAGGCGCCGGGCCACGGTCCAACGAAATGCTGGAATTCCGTTGTGCGGAAGTCAACCAGAGTTGCGACTGGAGAACCAGCGGTCGCGATGAATCCGAAATGCGCAGGCAGATCGAACAACACGGACGCGAAAAGCACGGCATGTCCGATTTGGCCGAGGACGTCTGGGACCGCATCCGCGGCTCGTTCCGGCGCTCGGCCGCTTAACCCACCTCCCGACCACATAAGGCGCGCCTCCATGGCGCGCCTCCTTTTCCGCCTCGATTCCGACCTCGTTTACACTGAATCCGTGCGCTCCGCCGAACAGCAAATACGCGAGATCTACCGCATCCTCTACGGTGAATGGGGTGCACAGCACTGGTGGCCGGCGGAGTCACCGTTTGAGGTCGTCGTAGGCGCCTACCTGACCCAGAACACTGCATGGACGAACGTCGAACACGCTATCGCGCACCTGCGCGCGCAGAGCCTTCTGGATCTCGAAGCCTTCCGCACCGCACCGCTCGCCACGATCGAGCAAGCCATTCGACCGGCCGGGTACTTCCGGCAGAAAGCATCGCGCCTCAAGCTGTTCGTTGGGTTCCTCGACCGCCGTTACGCAGGTTCACTCGATCTGATGTTCGCCCAACCAACCGCCCGGCTGCGGGCTGAACTGCTGGAGCTGACGGGCGTTGGGCCGGAAACCGCCGATTCAATCCTGCTCTACGCCGGTGACCATCCCGTCTTCGTGGTGGACGCCTACACGCGACGACTGCTTGAACGCCACGGCCTCGCTTCACCTTCAGCCACCTACGAACAAATCCGGCAGCTATTCGAGCAATCCTTGTCTGATGTCAAGACAGCGCAGACCGCCCGCGCTTCCCTGCAGGGCGCCGGGCATCAACCGTCAGCGATGAGCACGCGGCCGCGCCCTCCGGCGGTCCAGACCTTCAACGAACTGCATGCCGTCATCGTCGGCGTTGGGAAGAGGTACTGCAGCAAGCGTAATCCGGACTGTTCCAGCTGCCCTCTGCAGACTTTACTTCCTTCGCCCTGATTCCGCGGGACGGCAAAGCCGGTCAGTGCCCGCTTATAATGACGTGGCAGGGCCGTACTGCCTCCAGTGACCTCATCTCCCCAACCCGCGCCGGATCGCCCACGCCGCCTCAGGGTCGGCTTGCTTGCGGTGGGCTTCGCTCTGCTGTTCGCAATCCTTTTCTCGCAGCAGGCGTTCAACCTCGAGTCCTTCCTCAAGCCGGACACGACAGAGGAAACCATCTTCTTCGCTGCCCTTTCCGGCCTGACGTTCCTGCTCTTCATCGCGCTCACGTTCGTACTCGCGCGCAACCTGCTGAAGCTCTCTGCCGACCGGCGCAGCCACGTATTCGGTTCTCGGTTTCGAACGCGCATGGTCGTCGGTGCGCTGCTTCTCTCGCTGCTGCCAATCGTTTTCTTCTTCGTATTCGCGCGCGGGTTGATGAGCCGCTCGATTGAGCGCTGGTTCTCTCGCCCGATTGAAGCCGTGAAGCAGGACACCGCTGCGATTGTCGATCTCCTCGCCGGATACGCCGCAAACGACGCCCGCGCCGAGGCCCAGAGCATCGCACAAGCTCCCGACACCCAGCGTGCTTTTTCGACCGGGAACTTCGCGTATGCAATGAACGTTTTCCGGCAGCACGAGACAACGTTGAAGGGCGGCTTCGTATTCGCCATCGTTGACAACCGTGCCGCAGCCGCCTTCCGCGCACCGGAACCGTGGGAGGCCCTTCGCGCCCAACTCTCGGACGAGGCTTTCAGTACTCGAAAGGCAGCGCCGGTCGAGATGAAAGGGCGGCACTACATTCTCGGCCGCGCATCTGTCTCCGACCGCGGTTACATCCTGGTTGGGCTGCAACTTCCGGAAAAGTTCCTGGCTACGCTGGAACAGGCCGAGCGGAACCAGCAGCGTTACTCCGAGTTGAGCTCCAAGCGGAAGATCGTGCAGCGCTTCTACATGAGCTGGCTGCTTCTGCTCACCGCGCTCCTCGCCTTCGCCTCTACCTGGTTCGCGCTCTTCCTCTCGAAGTTCGTCACGCGCCCGGTCGTGGCCCTGGCCGACGCTACTCAGCACATCTCACGCGGACAACTCGACTACCGCGTTGACGTCCCGGCACAGGACGAACTCGCCACTCTCGTGAACTCCTTTAACAGGATGGTTGACGAGCTTGAGGCCAGCCGCCGCCAGATCGAAGCCTCCAGCCGCTCGATTGCTGAAGCCAACAGCGCGTTGGAGCAACGCCGCCGCCACATGGAGACCATCTTGGAGGCGACGCCCACCGGCGTGCTTTCTCTCGATGCCGAGCGTCGGGTCACACACACCAACAGCGCGCTTCGCCGCATGTTTGAATCTGAATTCGAGGTCGGGACTGCTCTCGACCGCCTGTTCCCTGTTGAGGTCAGGGACGACCTGCGCCATCTTCTGCGCAAGTCCGACCGCATGGGAACCGTGACCAGCCAGATGGAATTGCCGACGCACCGAGGTACACTCGACGTCGCCGTAACTGCTGCCTCGCTCCATCACGAACGTCACCGGCTCGGATACGTGCTCGTCTTCGAAGACCTGTCCGACCTGCTGCGCGCGCAGAAGCAGTTGGCATGGCGCGAGGTGGCGCGCCGCGTCGCCCACGAGATCAAGAACCCGCTCACCCCGATTGCGCTCTCAGCCGAACGAATTCGCCGTCATCTTGAGCGCGGCACCCCGCCGGACGATCAATCCATTGCAGTCATTCACGGGTGCGCCACCACCATTGCAGGTGCCGTTGAAACTGTCCGTACGCTGGTGGACGAGTTCTCAACACTCGCGCGCTTCCCGGCTGCACAGCCTCAGCCCGCCGACATAAACCTGATCGTCCGCAGCGCGCTCGCCATGTTCGATGGTCGTCTGGACAACATCCACGTGCACAGGGAGCTTGCATCGGACCTTCCCCTCGTACTGGCAGACCCCGAAGCCATCAAGCGCGCCATTGCCAACCTCGTGGACAATGCGGCGGAAGCCATGGAGGGCTCTGCCGTGCGCCAGATTACGATCACCACGTCCCTGCTTAGCCACAAGGACATGGTCGAAGTCGTGGTAGCCGACACCGGTCACGGCGTTACGCCCGAACTGAAAGAGAAGCTGTTCCTGCCGTATTTCTCTACCAAGCGCCGCGGCACCGGCCTCGGACTGGCTATCGTCAGCCGCATCATTGAAGACCATCGCGGTTCCATCCGTGTCGAGGAGAACCGCCCCATGGGGGCGCGATTTATTGTAGAGTTGCCGGTTGCGGTAGACCCCACGGCCTCTCCCTCGGAACCTGCGACTGAGACGGTCGGGAGCTAGTGGCACGAACACATCATGGACAACATCCTCATCGTTGATGACGAAGTCGGTATTCTGGAATCGCTGAAAGGCGTATTGGAAGACGAAGGCCACAAGGCTGCAACTGCGGAATCCGCCGAAGCCGGACTCGAACTCATTCGCAAGCACGCGTTCGACCTCGTCCTGCTCGACATCTGGCTTCCCGGCATGGATGGTCTCGAAGCCTTGCAGGAAATTCGCAAGCTCGACAATCCGCCCGAAGTCATCATGATCTCCGGCCACGGCACCATCGAAACCGCCGTGCGCGCCACCAAGCTTGGAGCCTACGACTTCCTCGAAAAGCCGCTATCGCTTGAGAAGACGCTGATCCTGGTGAAGAACGCCATCGAGGCCAAGCGCCTGCGTGCCGAGAACCGCGACCTCAAGAAGCAGCTGCAGCACAAGGCCGAAATCATAGGAGACAGTGTGCCGATGAAGGCCCTGCGCCAGCAGATCGCAATCATGGCGCCGACGAATGGCCGGGTTCTCATCTTCGGCGAGTCCGGAACGGGCAAAGAGCTTGTAGCAAGAGCGATTCACCTCCAGAGCCTTCGCAAGGAAGCCATGTTCGTAGAGGTGAACTGCGCCGCCATTCCCGAGGACCTTATCGAAAGCGAACTCTTCGGCCACCTGAAGGGCTCGTTCTCCGGCGCAGCATCCGACAAAGACGGAAAGTTCCTGAAAGCCGACGGCGGCACCCTGTTCCTCGACGAAGTCGGTGACATGAGCCTCAAGACACAGGCCAAGGTGCTTCGCACCCTTGAGGAACAACGCGTCACTCCCCTCGGTAGTGACGAATCCATCGCTGTAGACGTCCGCGTGATCGCCTCGACGAACAAGGACCTCGAAGAGGAGATCACGGTCGGCAATTTCCGCGAGGATCTCTTCTACCGCCTGAACGTGATTCCGTTCTACGTTCCGCCGCTACGCGAGCGCAAGGAAGACATCCCTCTGCTCGTACGCCACTTCCTCAAGGAATTCGCGGCCCAGTACTCCCGCCGCCCGAAGGAGATCACGGACGAAGCCATCGACGTGCTGACCCGCTACTCCTGGCCGGGAAACGTTCGCGAGCTTCGCAATGTTGTCGAGCGCGTCGTCATCATGAACCCAACCGCAACGCGCATTGAACGCAAGCACCTGCCGCCGCTCGTCTACCGCGAAAGCTCCCGGCGCGCATCCGGTGACTTCTCCACTCTGCATCAGGCCCGTGCCGCCTATGAGCGCGACTTCATCCTGAAGAAGCTCGACGAAAACCACGGCAATGTCAGCCGGACAGCAGAAGTGCTCGGCCTCGAGCGCAGCCATCTCTATCGCAAGATGCGAGCGCTTGGCATCGCCGTCAAAGAGTAATGTCTACAGAGTAATATCTAGACCCTGCAGAGACGTAGCTTGCTACGTCTCTGCACACAGCGCCCGCCCGCCAGCGACATCTGCGGTTTACGTTCCTCCCAGAGCAGTCACCGTCCGCATGCGCTCCTCAGCGGCGATGCCTTCCCTGAAACACCCGCGCGCACCAGTGACTTTAGCCACCCTTATCTGTGTGCTTTCCTGTTGCGCTTCGGCGTTTGTGCGTCGACAATGGCGCGCTGCTCAAAACCGCATGGAAAAGTCATCGGAAGCAGGCGAGCGCCGCAAAAATATACGCCACGGCTTAGGAACGCGAGTTCGGGTTCACCGGACAGATGGTTCCGGACGCACTTGTGACGCACTTTGCATCGACATGAGCGATAGTGGGATTGGGCTGGACCTGCCGGGCACGCTGCTCTTCGTCGGACAGGTTGTCGAGGTCGAACCGCTGGATAAGACAACGGCAGCGGACCGGGTCCGCTGCCGCGTCATGTACCGTATGGGCGATCGATACGGGCTGGCTTACGTCAAAGCCTGACTACTCGCGCTCACCCTCAAGCGATTGGGCTCTCGCCAGGTTTTCAAGTTGGCGTCGCCAATCGAGTTCTTCGATGAAGGCGCGTTGCTCACGCCACCCCTCGCGCACCTTTACGAATAGCTCGAGGAACACCTTGCCCTCGATCATGGACTCAATCTCCTGCCGCGCGGCCGTGCCGATCTTCTTCAGCATCTGGCCTCCCTTGCCGATCAGGATTGCTTTTTGCCCTTCGCGTTCGCAGAAGATCGTGGCCGAAATCTTCGTGAGCTTCGATCCCTCTTCCCAACGCTCGATCAGTACCGTGGTGGCGTAAGGAACCTCTTCCGAGGTGGCCAGCAGCACCTGCTCCCGGATGATCTCGGCGGCCAGGAAGCGTGCTGGCTGGTCCGTGATCTGCTCCTTGTCGAAGTAAGGCTGTCCCTTTGGCAATGCAGAGATAACCGTCTGCAACAGGTCATCCAGCCCCTGGCTCTTCAATGCGGATATCGGGATGATCTCGCGGAAGAGAGTATCTTTCGAAAACTGCTCAATGATGGGCAGCAGCTTCAGCTTCTCAACCAGGTCCACTTTGTTCAGCAGCAGGAACACCGGCTTTTCCGCCTTGCGTACCAGGTCAAGAACGAAGTTGTCTTCCGGTTGGGGCCTTCGGCTGGCATCCACGATCAACAACACCAGGTCGCTGCCGGAGATACCATCCCGAATCTCCTGCATCATCTTCTTGTCGAGCGAGGTTTCCGACTTATGCACGCCGGGCGTGTCCACCAGCACCACTTGTGCTGCTTCACGTCCCTTCTGCTTCGGGATGTTCACGATCCCGGTCACCCGCGTACGTGTCGTCTGTGGTTTGTGCGTTACGATGGCGATCTTCTGACCGACGAGTGCATTAAGCAGCGTGCTTTTGCCTGCGTTCGGACGGCCAACAATGCAGACGAAACCTGATCTCATGCCTGTCCGCCCTTTATCTGTTCCGTCATGCCTTCCTTTATGAGGCTCACACGGACCAGCTCTACCCGCCTGTCCGTGGACTGAAGTGTTTCGAATTTCAAGCCGTCTTCCTGTACTGTTTCACCCGGTCTGGGAATACGTCCGAGCAGTTCGCTGACTACTCCGCCCACCGTAGTCGCCTCGACTTCATCCAGCCGAATGCCGAACCACTGGTCCAGCAGGTCCACATCCGTGTTACCAGGCACTACGTAAGACGTTTCGCTCTCGCGCACGATGTCGCTCGCACCCTCATGCTCGTCGCGAATTTCGCCCACGATCTCTTCCAGCAGGTCCTCGATCGTGACCAAACCAGCTACTCCCCCATATTCGTCGATCACGATCGCCATGTGCAGATTTTCTTTCTGCATATCGCGAAGCAGGTCGCTGCCGCGCTTGCTTTCGGGGACGAACATCACTTCGTCGCGCATCAGGCTGCCTACCGTTCGCGTCCGTGCATCTTCGTCCGCCACCTGCAGGACGTCGTGCGCGAAGACGATCCCCTTGATATTGTCCAGCGCTCCCTCGTAAACCGGGACACGCGAGTACGGATTCTCCCGCAGCAGCTCGGTGAACTTCTCAACGGTCATATCGACCGGTACGGCCATGACCTGTGGCCGCGCAGTCATCACTTCCCTGACTGTCTTGTCACCAAATTCGACGACCGAATGAATGAGGTCCCGATCGCTCTCCTCCAGTATCCCCTCTTCCTGTCCGGCCTCGATAAGTGCGTCAACAGCCTCCTGTTGACTCTCAGGCTCGGGTGCCCCGTTCTCTTTGCTCAGCGAAACAACGGAGATGCAGAATCCGAGTACCAGCGTCACCGGCATCGCCAGGTAAATCAGGGCAATGAGAAGCGGGGTGAAGTAACTGAGGAATTCACCTCTGGTCCGTACGAACAGCACGTACGGCAGCAGGTGGTGAAAGACGACTACCGCAAGCACCACCGTTGCGACGACTTTCACAATGTCGAATAGCGTAATCGTCTGCTGATGGAACGTAGGATAAGCAATGACCAGTGCGACAGCCGCAATCAGGATGTGCGTGAGGACGAAGAACGACAGGGCCGCGCGGCTCTGCACAGGACCGAATCGTGGCTCCACCCGCTGCTCAAAGAACTCGATGTTCTCCTGGAACTCGCGAGACAGGAACTTTCCCATTTCCGTGTACAGGCGCGAAACGTACGACACGATCGCCAGCACCGCGAGCAGCAGCGTCATCGAGATCACGACTGCGATCATCTTCGCCTCCGTCGTGCTCCGGCACCATTCGCTCTCGCGATAAGATTGTCAGTCAGTTTCAATTCTTTTCGTAGTCTCTCTTCTTCTCGCGCCATCTCGCCGCTGTCCGACTCATGATCGTAGCCGGCCAGGTGCAGCATCCCATGCAGGATGAGTATCTTCAGCTCGTCAACCGGTTCATGTCCCAGCCTGTACGCGTTCTCAGCCGCGATATCGGCCGAAATAGCGATATCGCCCGCGATGCCTCGGGCTGCGTTCCCGGCGGGAAAAGACAACACGTCTGTCGGTTTGTTTTTGCGGCGGAATTGGCGGTTCAGTTCCTGGATCTCGCGGCTGCTCGCGATCAATATGTCCACGCGGCCACTGACGCCTGCAGCCCGCCGGGCGCGAGCGGCGAATCGAGCCAGCGCCATCTGGGAAACGCCTGGTAGTTTCTTTTGTATGATGATCACTTGCGTAAAAAACGCGAGGGCTCTAAGGCCCTCGCGTCTAATGTACTAGATTACTCGGCAACTCGCTCATCCGCGTGTTCTGTATCAGGCTCCTGCTCCAGATGCGGGCGGCTGCCATTCGCTTTCCCGTTGCCGTTCGCCTTGCCGTTGGCGAGCGCCGACTCAAGCGTCAGCGACATCTGCTGTTCAATCCGCGTCTTGAACTCGTCGTACGCGCGCACAATGCGCTGCACAAGCTGGTGCCGGACAACGTCGCCCTCGTCGAAGTGCACGAACGAGATTCCATCCACGTTCCCCAGCACATCGAGAGCTTCCACCAGACCGCTGCGCCGCGCATTCGGCAGGTCGATTTGCGTGATGTCGCCCGTGATCACCGCCTTCGAATTGAAGCCCATACGCGTAACGAACATCTTCATTTGTTCCGAAGTCGTGTTCTGCGCTTCGTCCAGGATGATGAAGGAGTCGTTCAGCGTACGGCCGCGCATGAACGCAATCGGGGCAATTTCGATGATGTTCTTTTCGAGGAACCGATCGACCTTCTCCGGCTCCATCATGTCGTAGAGCGCGTCGTACAGCGGACGAAGGTACGGATCCACCTTCTCCTGCAAAGTGCCGGGCAGGAATCCAAGGCGTTCGCCGGCTTCCACCGCCGGTCGTGCCAGGATGATGCGATTCACCCGTTTCGACAGCAGCGCCGAAATCGCCATCGCCACCGCAAGGTAGGTCTTGCCCGTACCTGCTGGTCCGATGCCGAACACCATGTCGTTGCGCTCGATCGCTTCAAGGTATCGGCGCTGGTTGCTGCTCTTCGGCTGGATCGACCGCTTACCGAAAGACCGTTGCTTTCCCGACTCGGCCAGTCCTCTCAGGGTGGCGCCCGGGTCATCCGCAAGCACCTTGATCATCGAGTTCAGGTCGCCGTTGTTGAATTGATACGCGCTGCGTTGCAGGTGGTCGAAGTCTGTAAATACCTGCTCGGCTCGCGCCACGTCCCGGGGCGCACCTTCAATCGCGATTGCGTCGGACCTGATGTCGATGGTTACGTTGAATCCGTTCTCCAGCAGGCGCAGATTTTCATCGCGCGTGCCGAACAGGGTCTCGATATTCGGGGTGATCTCGATGTTTTTCTTCATCTACCTCTTGGAAATAGCCTCTCAAAGCAAAACAAAGTGCAGGGCAGCGTTTCTACTGCCTCAAGTGCCACATGGAATGTATGGGATTGCTTGTGCCGGAAGGAGCGCCTTGGGGCGTCTATCATTGGGCACAGAGTAGCTTTCTCGTTGCCGCGAGTCAATGGCCGGCGCGGTCTTTGCGGAAGCTCCATCTCCAGTAATATTAGATGAGCGTCGGGCACTTCACGCACCCGGCACTGGCGGCTTTCCGGTGCCCTTTGGCGAGATTGCTCAATTATCTGAGCGTTGACCGGCTGCTTAGGCGTTCGCTAAAATAGAAAATTCAGTCTGGGCACAAATACCCGTAAGGAAACTTTCTGTAAGGAAACAAGGAGTTTATGGCAAATCACTTTTCGGCTCTGAAGCGCGCCCGGCAGACGGAAAAGCGCACCGCCCGTAACCGCGCCAACCGTTCTCGCCTTCGTACCGCTATTCGGCGGTTCCGGGAAGCGCTCGCGAGCGGTAACCGCGAGTCGGCTCAGCAGGCATTCCGCTCCGTCACCGCGGCAATCGACAAGTCGATTCAGAAGGGCGTGCTCCACGAGAACACTGCGTCGCGGTACAAGTCGCGCCTCAACGCCCGCTTGAAGAACTTGGCCGTTGCTGCGAAGTAGCCTTCGCCAACCGCCAACATACGATTTCGCAACGGCAGGTCTTCGGACCTGCCGTTCTCATTTCCTCGTCAACTGAGGCTATCTGAAAGCCTCAGCGCGACCAGTCCCGCCACAATCAGCACCAACGACACGATTTTGACCGTGTTCACCGGCTCCTTAAACCACACGCAGCCCACCGCGACGATAAGCGCGGTCCCCAGTGCAGACCACGCTGCGTACGCGATACCGATCGGCATCGCCTTCAGGGCCAGTGCGAGCGGGACGAAGGACAGCCCGTACAGAACGACCATCCCGACGGTCGGAACCACCTTGCTATAGCCGTCGGACAGTTTCATGCACACTGTCCCACCAACATCCAGAATCACTGCTAATACCAGGTATACCCATGGCATAAATCACCAAACAAGAAATCAGGGGCGTACCCCATCGAACCAGAACTCAGCCGAAAGTTGCACTGCCAACGCCGCGCGCGCACCGGGCGCAGCACGGACCTCCGCCGCACGGCACAACTCCGATCGCAAACTTGATTTAGTTGAAGCCTGGGATTTGAACGGCCACTAAAGGTCGGGCAGGCAGCCCTGAGCAGAAATAACGAACGCGGTATTGTATGGCCGAATCATAGGAATACTCCCGTCTATATAGATGCTTCTAGTTGGACCGGAGTTTCCGACCTAAGTATCAGAAATGCAATAACTTAGCGATTGATTACCGTGCTATCGACCGAATCGCGGCTACGCCAGCAGGTTCTGCTGCTCCCACTCGGACAAGGTCGACTTCGGCTCGCTCGCCAGTTCGAGGACGAGGTTTTCGAGCACAAGTCGCTTGCTCACGGGATTCGAGCGCAGCGCGAGGTCGGCTTTGGAGATTAACCGAAGGCCGCGGGTGAGTTCCCTTCGCGACTTGAACCGGCGCGACTGCTTTATGACGTCCTCGGCCGCGAATGGCGGCACCCTGAAGCCCTGCCACAGCGCCTGCCACAGCGCTCGTGAGTCGCGGACGTTCTTCTCTGCGATTACCAGCATCTGCCGGTAGGTCTTCGCCAGCATGTAGAGGTGACCAATCGCAGCATCCTCGCCATCACCGGTGGACATGATGGCTTCCATCACCTCCAGCGCCCGCACTCGGTCGTGCGCGGAGATAGCGTCGGTGAGCTCATACAGAGACCGCTGCTTCGCGGCCAGCACCATCGTCTCCACGTCACCGAGCGTGATTCTTTTCTTCTCGCCGACGTAGAGGATCAGCTTTTCCAATTCCACGCTGATCATCATCATGTCGCCGCCGAGCGCATCCACCAGTTCGCGCGCCGCGTCGGCATCGACCTTTACTTCCTGCGCCGCTCCCGTTTCGACGACCCACTTAACCGCGTCACCCTCATCTACGCGGGCAAACTCGACAAGCGTACAGTACTGGCCCAGCGTCTCCCGAATGCGTTCGTAACGTTCGCGGTCCGTCAACTCCATCCGGCGCACATCGGCCGGTATGCTGACGTGATCGGCCACAAAGATGATCACCGCGTCCGGATTGGGGTTCTCGACGTAATTCTTGATGGCCGTGAACTCTGCCTCGTGCGATCCGCGCCCGTAAAGCTGTTTCACCCCCCGAACGAAGAACACCTGGAACGGCGCCATCAGCGATGGCGTGCGTGCCCGGTCCAGCACCTCGCTTACATCCACGTCCGCCAGGTCCAGCTCGTAGAAGCTGAAGTCCCGCATTCCGTCCGGAACCAGGTGCTTGAGAATGGCTTCGCGGCAGCGCTTTCTGAAGAATGCCTCATCCCCCACGAACAGATACGCAGGGTTCAACTTCCCAGCCTTCACTTCGCTGACGAAGCGGTCAGCGTGGGCGAAGCTCCGCATCAGAAGGCCTCCAGGACATTGCTCACTAGCGTCCTCGCAAAATCCTGCGAGACGCGTGTCAGCGCCGTTGACTCTTCCTCGAAGAAGCTCGAGAGTTCGCGCGAAATCTGGTACTGCTCGCGGAATGTATAGCTCGGGTTGGAATAAATCGTCTTGCCCTGGCGATCTGTGAAGGTCACGCTCACTGAAACCGTGACAAGCGCCGTGGAAGCGCGGCCGGTCTTCGAATCGAAGGTGACCGGCGAGATATTCGACGATAGCACCACGCCCCGCAGTGTCGCATCGGCCTCGTCACTGGGAGCAGTCACAATCCGGTACCGGGTGCGCGTCCCGAATTCCCGTACCACCGACTCAGTCAACATCTGCTCGACAAGGTAGCTCTGCGTGCGGTTCTCGAACGCGGGAATCGCGATTGTCTGGACGTTCGGGGAAACTCGCGTGGTTCTACCTGCGACACCGTACCCGCAACCACAAAGCGCAGCAGCAATTACCAAAGCCAGCGCCGCTGCGAATTTTGCTCCGAGTCGCACTATTGAACCTTTCCCTTGGGACGTGCCGCAACCATTGCCTCTGCACACTCGACCGCCGTCATGGCCGCAATCCGCAGGTTATCTGCGGCTGCCCAAAGCCAGAACGCACGATCATGTTGCGCGTCCTGACGCGCTGTCACCAGGATGTCGTCCTGCCCGGCAGCGGTCACGTTGCTGGGCGAATCTTCGCCCGTACCCACCGTGTCGATATGGCTCCCTTGCAGTGCCGCCAGAAGATCGCCTGTCGCAATCGGCGATTCAAGCTCAACGTACACTGAGAATGCGTGTCCGTGGAAGCTCGGGGCCTGCACAAGCATCAACGAAGGCACCGGCAGCCGTCCCTCGGTGATGCGGCGGTAATGACCAATCACCCTGCGCTCCACCGCCTCGATGCTGGTCGCCGCATTTTCGCCGTACTGGGCCACCATGTTGAACGCAATCTGCGCGTCGAACACGCCCTTCGGCAGTTCCCGGAATGACAACAGGTTCACGGTCTGCTCGTGCAGTTCGTCCATGCCGGCCTTCCCGCGTTCAGACGCAGGTTCGAAGACGGTTGCGGCCGCCACACGTATTGCAGAGACTGCATGCAGGCGCAGCAGAACCAGCGCAAGCACCTGCGCGGCGGGATGGGCCGTCACTACCGGTCCCGGCTGTAGATCAGGCACGGGGATACTCCGGATCTCGCGCTCGATCCAGGGCGCTCGGATGGAAGCTCCCTTCTCGCCTTCCAGCGCGTAGGAGAGGTCCACCACGGTGCAACCGGCATTCTGGGCCAGCTCCCAGTTCTTGCGCGTAAATTCCGCTTCCGTGGCAAAGAAGGCGAAGTCCGTTTTCTCGAACTGGCTTCTGTGCACCGCCTGAACGAAGCTCACCTCGTCTCCGACGGTCTCCAGTTGCCCAAGCGCATCCTCCGCGTCGAGCAGCTTCACATCCTGTGCCGGGAAGTTGCGGTCATTGAGCACGTCCCCCACTTCGCGGCCCTTGAGTGTTGAGGCGCCAACAATGGCGACCCGGAAGAGTTCTGAGCTCATTGCACTTCCTGCGCTTCCTGGTATGGCGGGTTTTCACGCGTGTGCGGCTTTCTGATCACGTACATCAAACGGGCGAACACACCGGAGAGCATGTAGGCCAGCGCCAGCACGAAGAGCACGTAGTGCGAGAAGAACCACACGGCTGCGATCAGCGCACCGATGATGACGATCAGCCGGAATGGCTTTCGCGTTCGGAAATGAATGTCTTTGAAACTGTAGAACCGCCACGTACTGACCATCAGGTATCCAGCAGCCGCAATCAGGCCGACCCAAATCGCCGCTTCCCACGAGTAGCTGAGCGGCGCACCGCGCGTAAAGTGAACCACTGCGGCAACAACGCCGGCCGCTGCGGGAATCGGCATCCCGACGAAATATTTCTTTCCCGGACGGCCCGGATTGGACGGCTGAGGATTGGCCTGGATATTGAAGCGGGCCAGGCGGCTCGCGCCCGCGAGCAGAAACAGGAATGTCGCGATCGCTCCAAGTTGAATGAGCCGCACTCGAACATCAGCATCAATCGTGGTCGGCAGCAGCCTGAAGCCCCACATCCATGCCAGTACGGCTGGAGCCACACCGAAGGTGATCACGTCGGCAAGCGAGTCGAGTTCACGGCCGAAATCGCTGGTCGTATTCGTCATCCGCGCGATTCGTCCGTCCAGACCGTCCGCGAGTACGGCGATTCCTATAGCCTTCGCTGCCACATCGAAGTGCCAGGGCTCGTCCACGGTGCCTTGGAAGGCCTGCGTTATGGCGTAGTACCCGGCAGCCATGTTCAGGCTTGTGAACATTGATGGAAGGATGTACATGCCCTTCCGCAGCCTTCGCCTCTCTCTATCTCCAGCACGGCGCATCGGGATGTTTATGCCCATTAACGGCCTCCTTCGCGCCGTTCGCTTGTTACTGTCAGGTGTTCCGGTCGAGTCGCCTGCGCGATGGCCAGAACGGTCGAACCGCAACGTACGCGGTCCCCGACCTTCACCTGCACATCCACGCCTGGGTCCATAATCACGTCCACGCGCGATCCGAACTTGATCATTCCCACTCGCTCGCCTCGCTGGACGAAGTCGCCTTCACGCTTGTTGAACACGATCCGCCGCGCAATCAATCCTGCAATCTGTTTGAAAATGACGGAGTGACCTTCGCCCTCGACCGTCACGATGTTCTGTTCGTTGTGTTCGGACGAGGATGCGCCCATTGCATTCGCGAACTGGCCTTTGCGGTACTGCACGCGAACAATCTTGCCCGCTATCGGCGAGCGGTTCACGTGCACGTCGAACACGTTCAGGAAGATGCTGATGCGCTTCCGCGGAGCTCCTTCAACGGCAAGGTCGGAGACGTCCGTGACCTTCCCATCTGCGGGTGAAACGATAGCCCCTGCCATGCCGGGAACCACGCGTTCCGGATCGCGAAAGAACCAAAGTGTGAACGCCCCCAGCAGCAGAGGCACAACCGCGAGCAAGGGGGTAGAAAGCCAACTGAGCAGCACAGCGGCCGCCAGCATTGCCAAGCCGTAATAAATTCCGTCACGTACCATGAGCGCTACTCGATTATATTCGACGGCCTCTACCAACGCTTCCACAGCTACCCAAAGTGTCATCCCGAGAATCGGTGACGTCCACTTTGTCATGCCTCACGCGGCTTCTGTTGCCGCGTGAGGGATCTGGGCTTGCTCCAGCGCCACAACCACGCAGTGGTGCACTAAACCGCCGAAGCGAGCTTCCTTTGACGCTGCGGAGCGCGGTTCCTAAGTCCCATCAGAAACACAAAGCTCCCGACTGTGGCCGGGAGCTGGGCACTATTGCAAATTACGAAATATTACGGCACGTCGGCGCGGAGCGAAACCGCTACGCTACCGAATTCCGCCGGTGCTGCTGTTCAATCATTTCCATCTGATCTTTAAGGCGCAACTTGAGCTTCTTCAGTCGCACTTCTTCCAGCTTTTCGTCTTCAGAAAGATATCGCTTGGTCGCGAGGGACTCGAGTCTCTGTGAGTACTGCGAGTGTTCTTCGGCCAAGCGACGGAACTCTTCGTTGCTGGCCATGAGCTGGTCACGGAACTGAGAAGCCATTTCGAAGCAAACCTCCGAGTTTGTTGAAGGAGTTCGAAAGTACCATACGAACGGAGCTGCTTCAATGCTGTAGGTTTGCGGCACGTCCGCTTTTTTCACGACACTCAAAGTCGAGTCGGTAAATGATTGCGTCCTCGTCGGGATTGCGATAGTACGCGCGTCGCCGTCCCGCTTCGGCAAAGGCCGACTTTTCATATAGTGCTCGCGCGGCGCGGTTCGATTCACGTACCTCCAGCAGGACAGCCTGTGCACCTTCCGCGCGTGCGCGGTCGAGTAACTCGGCTACCAGCCGAGTCCCCAGGCCCGTTCGTCTTGCTTCCTGGGAAACCGCAACGTTCTCGATCTCCCATTCGTCGCCGCACACAACCGCCACCACGAAACCCGCGAGGCCAGTCCCGTCATCTGCAACCAACACCACCCGCCGTGGATCAGGCTGAAACATCCGCACGTACTGGTCTTCGGACCAGTGTGCCGCCATCGCGCACTGTCGCTCCAATTCTCTGATTTGTGGGATGTCGTCGGATGTGGCGAGACGGATAATCATGCTCAGCGTGTTGGGTTATCGGGCTGGGGCCACCCCAATGGCGTCATAAAATTACCCGATTACCCTATTTTTTAGCGAAGATTTCCGCGTCCGACCTGCGGATGTAATTCGCGTCGAGCGCCTCTGCTGTGCTCGTCTGTCCTGACTCAATCTTGAGTGCGCCGACTTGTGCGATTGCGTCGGCCTGCGGCCGCTCAACGTGCGTCACCTGTGTGTGGAACCTGCACAACTCCGTAATCGTGGCGTCTGGCGTTATCAGGAGCCTCGACGGATTGGCATCAAGCAGCTGGCCGAACTCCTCGTAAGACACCAGTTCCTCGCGCAGGCATGACGGCACCGGTGACTCGCCAACCACATACTCCCCGAAGAAGACTTCCCGTCTGCCGGCGTCGATCGCGCACATCACCGTACCCGGCTGGCGTACCGCTGCTGCCATGGTTTCCAGCACCGACACCGCGGCGATTGGCTTCCCGAAAATCTCAGCCAATCCCTTCACTGCGGAAAGGCCGACCCGGAGGCCGGTGAATGATCCCGGCCCCGAGGCGACCGCATAAGCATCAACCTGGTCCTTGGCGACACCGTGTCGCGCGAGCACGTCCGAGAGTTTCGGCACAAACTCCGCCGAATATTGCCTTCCTGCAAGCGACACCACTTCGAGAACGGCGAACGAACCAGCGCCCACGCGAGCGAGCGCGAGGCTCCCTTCACGTCCCGAAGTGTCAACTCCAAGTACCAGCATAGAATTCCGGATCATTGTAGTAACGTAGCTTGCTACGTCTTGCGTGGATTGTGCAGGGACGGGACTGTGCCCCGTCCCTCAATTGACAACGTCCTGAGCTGTCATCCCGAGCGCGGCATCTGCTGCCATGCGAGGGATCTGGACTCGCTCCCGGCGCGGTCACCGCCCCGCGGTCGCCCTGAAGCGCCGAAGCGAGCTTCCTTTGAGATGGTGTGCCGCGGCCACCTAGACGTTGGCCGGCTGTTCCTGCACCAGTTCCAGCAGCACGCCGCCGGCGCTCTTCGGGTGCACGAACACGTACAGGTGGCCCCCTGCGCCGACCTTGATCTCTTCCGAGATGAACTGCGTGCCCGCGGCCTTCATGCGCTCCACGGTCTGAGTCAGGTTCTCGACGTGCATCGCCACGTGATGCAGCCCTTCGCCGCGCTTCGCAAGGAACTTTGCGATTGCCGAGTCTTCCGACGTCGGCTCAAGCAGCTCGATGCGGCTCTCTCCCACCGGAACCATGGCCAGGCGCACCTTCTCCGCCGCGACCGTCTCTTCCGGCATCACCTTCAGCCCAAGGTTCTCGTAGAACTTCTTGGCCTGATCCAAAGACTTAACTGCGATTCCAAGATGATCGATATGAAATGACATCAATGATTCCCCGTTCTCCCCACAATCTCTTCCACTAGCGAATACGGATCACGCTTATGCTCGGCGATTTCCGTCGCAAAGCGGTCAGCCGCGCCGTTCGGCAGGTGCTCGCGCATCACGCGCTCAAGCAGCGAGTCGCGCAGCATCTCTATCAGGCGCTCGCGCCAGTTCTGTACTCGCTTGTCCAGCCCCAGTTTGTTCGCCGCCAGGAACGCCTCGTAATCCTTGATGGCCTGTGCCAGTTCCGCCAGGCCTTTGCCCTCGCTTGCGACCGTCTTCACCACCGGCGGCACCCAGCCGTCCCCGCGGTGCGCCAGCGACTGCATTGCGCGTATCTCGCGCTCCACTCGCTCCGCGCCCTCTCGGTCGCTCTTGTTGATAACGAACACGTCCGCAATCTCCATGATGCCCGCTTTGATGCTCTGGACGTCGTCGCCCATACCCGGAACCAGGATCACGATCGTGACATCGGCCAGCTTGACGATATCCACCTCGTCCTGTCCCACGCCGACCGTCTCAATGAGGATCAGTTCGCGCCCGCTGGCATCAAGCACCGTAGCCACGTCCGCCGTCGTGTTCGCCAGTCCGCCCAATTCTCCGCGGGTTGCCATGCTGCGAATGTAGATACCCGGGTCGGCGTGGTGCGCCTGCATTCGTATGCGGTCGCCGAGAATCGCGCCACCCGTGTACGGACTGGTCGGATCCACGGCAACGATGCCGATGCTGTTCAGTTCTTTGCGGAACTCGCGGGCAAGCTGATCCACCAGCGTGCTCTTCCCCGCTCCCGGAGCACCCGTAAGGCCGATAATGCGGGCACGCCCGCTATGCGGAAACAAGGCCTTCAGGATCTCCAGAGACCCCGGCGCGCGGTTCTCGACAGCAGTAATCGCCCGTGCAAGTGCGCGCACATCTCCTGCGCGGACACGTTCAGCTAGAAGTTGTGCTTGTGATTTCAAATACCTAGTTTCGAGGTTCGGAGTGGACTTTGGCAAGTCTAAGCGAGTCCGTGTGGCGCTCTTCATCTCAGCGTGTGAGAAAAGATTCGCGCATCGCGTCATTCTCATTTATCATCTAATGACTATCTCGCGAAGTTTCCGCGCGATTTTGAGTTGGCCCGCTGAAACCTTTCTGCTCACCACCTCTCAGTCCCAGCCGATCTTCAGCCAGAAATTCAACAAAGGTACTTGCATACAGTGGAACAAGGAACAGTGAAGTGGTTTAACGACGCAAAGGGTTTTGGCTTCATCAGCCGTCAGAATGGCGAAGACGTGTTCGTGCATTTTTCGGCGATCGAATCGCGGGGCTTCCGTAGCCTTCAGGAAGGTCAGGCGGTGCAGTTCAACGTCACCAAGGGACCGAAGGGCTGGCAGGCAGCCAACGTTCAGGTTCTGTAACCTAACGAGACCCAAATCAGTGCCCGGAGCCAGGTGCTCCGGGCTTCCTGCGACTGCAACTTATTTTCAGGAGAACGGATGGCCGGAAACTCTCGTCCAACATTCACCAAACGTCTGAAGGAACGCGCTCGCCAGGAGAAGCAGGCAGAAAAGGCGCAGCGAAAGGCACAACGTAAGCTGGAAAAAGATTCGCAACCCGCCGAGAAGCCCGCAAGCCCCGTTATCGCCTACGACGAAGATGGTCAGCCTCTTCCTTTAAGCTTTCACGACTTCTAACCACGGAAGACGAGCAGTGCAGGCGCGCGATGCCTATCGGTGCGTGTGCCGCTTATACAAGAGTGTCTGCTTGCGGGAGATGTTCGACCGGCGAGAAGTCTGGTTTCCGACGCTGATTGCTCATATTCCCGCCAAAGCAGCCGCTCAGTTTGTTTACTATTCAGAGTGAATGATCAGCTTACTTGGCGTCCCGATGACGCTTCCCCATGTTGACACCGTTTTCTTCCTCATCGACATTCTCGGCGTTTTCGTAGGCGCCGTGGGCGGCGGGATATCCGCCATCCGCGACACTCGTTATAAGTACGACGTTATCGGCGTCGTCGGCCTGGCATTCGTCTCCGCACTCGGAGGCGGCATCGCGCGCGACATCATCCTCCAGAAAGGCCCGCCGCTGGCCTTTATAGACGCCCGATACGCGATCACCGCTCTCGTCGGTGGCTTCGCCACGCTGCTCGGCTTTTCGTGGATGGGGAGAAAGACCGAGTACGCCATCCTGCTCATCGACGCCGCCGCACTCGGCCTGTTCGCCGCCGCAGGCACCATTCGCGCCACCGATGCCGGCCTTACATGGCTTCCGTCGCTGCTTCTCGGTGTTGTGACCGCCGTAGGTGGAGGCTCGCTGCGAGACGTCCTCACTGGCCGCACGCCGAAGGTATTCGAAGGCGGACAGTTCTACGCCATCGCAGCACTGCTTGGCGCAGCTTGCTTCCTGGTCGCTCACAAAGTGGGCTTCAGCCGTCCGAGTGCAACTCTCATCGGGACGATCGGCGCCACGTTGCTACGGGTTCTTTCGGTTCACTTCAACTGGCGAACTCAACCCGTCCGCAATCTCAGTCAATCCTGAACCGTTACGTTCCGGTGTCGCCAAAGCCGGACTGCATACCTGCTACTCCTGCGCGGCTTGACACAGCACGGGAATCGGCGCATCTTTCGCACACTCTCCTCCCCTTCCCGCCAGACGGAGGGACCAGATGTTTTCACAAGCGGAAATCCAGTCGCTCCACGAGACTCTTCGCGGTCCACTACTCTTTCCCGACGATGCTGATTATGACGAGGTCCGGCGGATCCATAACGCCATGATCGACCGCCGGCCGTGCCTCATTGCTCGTTGCGCAGGCGTGGCCGACGTCATCGCGCTTGTTCGCTTCGCGCGCGAACGGAATCTACCGGTCTCGGTCCGCGGCACCGGACACAACGTGGCTGGCACCTGTGTCTGTGACAACGGCGTCATGATCGACCTCTCGCAGATGAAAGGCATCCACGTTAATCCGGCCGCGCGAACCGCGCGCGTCGAAGCCGGGGTCACATGGGCCGAGTTCAACCACGAGTTGCATCCCTTCGGCTTGGCAGCTACCGGCGGATTCGTTGGAACCACCGGCGTGGCCGGTCTCACGCTCGGCGGCGGACTCGGCTGGATGGTCCGCAAGCACGGCCTCGCGCTCGACAACCTGCTTTCGGCGGACGTTGTCACCGCCGATGCCCAGTTCCTGTTTGCGAACCCGACCGAGAACCGGGACCTTTTCTGGGGCATTCGCGGAGGCGGGGGAAACTTCGGCATCGTGACCTCCTTCGAATTCAAGGTCCATCCTGTCGGGACCGTTTTCGCCGGACTGGTGCTGCACCCGCTCTCACAAGGACGCGACGCCCTGCGCCATATGCGCGAGTTCGAAGACACCTCGCCACAAGATTTCACAAACAGCGCCGTCATTTTCAATCCGCCCGCCGGACTTCCCGTACCGGAAATCCTGCACCGGGAAGGCATCGTCGGACTAGGTGGCGTTTACGTGGGCGCACTCGAAGACGCTGAGCGCATCCTGCATCCGTTGCGCAGCTTCGGTCCGCCCGTCGCGGACACCTTCCAACCGATGCCGTATCGCGCAGCACAGACCATGGCCGACTTCCTCTGGCCCAGGGGCAGCTACAACTACTGGAAGTCGAGCTACCTGAAGGCGCTCACCGATGATGCCATCGAAACCATCCTGAAGTTCGTCTCCATCGCGCCTTCCAAACGAACTGTCGTTGTGATTGAGCACAACGGCGATGGTGCCATCGAGCACGTACGCGATGACGAGACAGCATTCCCCCACAGGCATCTACCATGGGACATACTGGTCACTGCTGTCTGGACTAACGCCTCGGAGTCGGATGCGAATATTCGCTGGACCAAAGAGTTCTGGGAAGCCATGCGCCCCTACTTGTCACCCGCTGTTTACGTGAACTATCTCGGTGAGGAAGGCGAAGACCGCGTGCGTGCCGCCTACGGAACGAAATACGAACGCCTCGTCGCACTCAAGGACAAATACGATCCCACGAACTTCTTCCGCATGAACCAGAACATCAAGCCCAGTGGCGCTGAGGTAAAGGCCTTGGCTTGACCATGCAGCGTCTCAAAGCGGCGCCAACACACCTCCCAAAACACGTTGACGCCGCCGAGCCTGTTCGATAGCTTTACCCCCTACTTCTACTCAGGATCGAAAACACGTTCTGTGGCCGCGGTGGTCTTCAACCCCGACACCAAAATGTTTTCGTTCTTGAAAAGGCGAAAGAGCACGTTAGCTTCGTCGCCGGACGAACACGAGACTCAGCGGGCGTTCAGGTGAACGGAACATGGCCATCGAGTGCGGACCACGAGGAGTCGTGACCCGGTTTTCTAGAATCGCTGCACTGGTTGTAACCGCATTTACCATTCAAAGCACGTACAACACAGCAGCGGTCGGTGCCGCTGCGGACCCAGTTCCAACGTTCCGCTCAAAAAGTCACGTTGTCCTCATTGACGTGCTTGTAACGGATCGCGACGGCAGCCCTGTTCGGGGGCTGAAGCGTGACGACTTCACCCTCAACGATGACGGCGCTGCACAAACAATCAGCGGCTTCGAAGAGCATCAACGCGAAAAGTCCGGCGAGCAATCGGCGCAAATCGTTGTCGAGCCAAATTCATACACCAACTGGATCGCTTTGCCCTCGAAAGGCGCCGCAAACATCATTGTGTTCGATGTGCTGAACACCGGGGCTTCCGGACGCTTGTATGGGCGGCAGCAGATGCTTAAGTTCCTGAAGCAAATTCCGCCCGGCGAACGCGTCGCTCTGTTCATGTTGGACACCCGATTGCGCATGGTTCAGGACTTCACGTCGGACCCAGACGTACTAGTCGCAGCGGCGAGTAAGATCAGAATGGGATCGGGGCCGCAGCCGGATGCAGTTGCCCTCGCAGGCGACGTCCATGTCGACACAATGAGCATGCGCGTGGCGTACACGCTCGACGCCATTCGCGACCTCGGTCGAGTCACGGCCTCGCTGCCCGGGCGCAAAAATGTCATCTGGCTTACCACCGGATTCCCTATCGCTGTACGACCTGGCGCGACAAACTCGCGTCTCGGCGATATCAAGGTCGTCAATCAGCAGCGCGATTTCACTGGCGACGTCCGAAAGGTCGCGACGACCCTTGCCGCAATGCAAATCGCGATCTACCCAGTGGACCTCAACGGTTTGGAGGCGAAGACGCTCGGATCGGATCAACATAAGTCATTCAATGGGCGCGACGAGCGAGACACCATGCTGGCTTTGGCACAGGAGACCGGTGGCCGGGCCTACTTGAACAAGAACGATCTGAACACCGGTATTGCGCGAGTGCTTACAACCGATTCGAACTACTACACGCTTGCCTACACTCCACGAAACATCAAGTGGAACGGCAGCTATCACACGGTCAGCGTCAAGCTCAGACGGAAGAATGTGCAGCTGACGTATCGGCGCGGCTACCACGCGACCGGGGACTCACCCATCACCCAGCAGCAAGCGTCACGCATCCTGGGCGAGGTGCTCGATAACGGTGCTCTGGACTCGCGAATGATCGTGATCGCCGCCAAGGTGTCGCAGCCTGAAGCGCCGGGACAGCCCCTCAGGATGACCGTCAACATCGACCCGAGCACCCTGGTGTTCGACGACATGGCCGATGGCAGGAATAGCGCTGCGCTTGCGATCGCAGCTGCTGCCTGGGACACAGAGAATCACAAGGTCAGCGACATAGCACGGAAGATGGAACCGTTGTTCGAACCTCAGCAACTGGCATCCGCGAGGATGACAGGCATCCCGTGGACTCTCGAAATGAAACTGAAACCCGGAGCGTACACTCTGAAACTGGCTGTAGTGGACCTGAAGTCGGGCAAAGCCGGCTCGCTCACTGTGCCGCTCAAAGTGAGGTGATACGTTTTCAGCGCAGTACCAGATTCCGGCCAGGAAGCGGTCATACCAAGGCAGGTAGGTGAAGTGCGGGCGCCCCACATTCGCGGACCGAAGCCGAACCCCGCAGGCCCATGCCGGAGCGCTCGCGCCACAAAACCGCCCAGGACACGCAACGTGTCAACACCCTCTGGCCGCCATTCCGCGTGCAACCTAATCGCCTTCGGGAAAGAGAATCTCGCTCACCCTGTCGGACTTCGCCATACACCATGTCCTCTTTACTTTTGTGGTGGTGACCGAGCCTCTATGCTGTTTCCAACAGCATAGAGCAAGCCAATCGTCAGGAGGATTAGCCGTGCTAACGCACCTCGGTACTCCATCGTCTGCACTCACCGGAAGCGTCGGCATATACAACATCGCCTTCGGGCTCTTTCACATACTTTTCTGGCGTCTGTTCGAGTGGCCGACGTCAATCAGGGCGTCGGGCGCGGTTAACGCCGCAATCACGCAAACCTTGAATGTGATGCTGACCTACTGCTTTCTGCTCTATGGCGGCTGGCTCATTTGGACTAGCGCGGCCGAAGTTGTGCCACATCCGCTGTTGTTGAGTGCGGGTGGCGGTTTTTGGCTGCTCCGAACCGCTGTTCAGCCGGTGCTGTTTCAAATGCGGAGCAGGCGGTCTGTTGTCCTCACAGCCGTCTTCGTCCTTGGCACTGGGCTGCATTTCGTGGCCGCCTGGTTTTCCAGATAACGCTTGGTCCTGCTGTGCGGATTTCGGACAGCAGGGTTAAGGCCTGACGTAATGAAACACGCCTGAGGAATGTTGCGTGATTCGGAAGAGAATGTAGCCAACGAGCAGCGTCAGTACCGCAGTCACCAACTCAGCTGCTGATCTACCAACTACTCTTTCAGCAGTTGTCGCGCGATCACCAGCCGCTGTATCTCGCTCGTGCCTTCGCCGATCGTGCACAGCTTCACGTCGCGGTAGAACTTCTCCGCCGGATAGTCCTTCACGAAGCCGTACCCGCCGTGGATCTGAACGCCCTCGTTGGCGCACTTGACCGCCACTTCGCTGGCGAACAGCTTTGCCATTGACGACTCCAGCGTCGTCTTCATACCGTGGTCTTTCATCCACGCGGCTCGCAGTGTCAACAAACGAGCGGCGTCGATCTCGGTGGCCATGTCAGCCAGCTTCCACTGGATGGCCTGGAAGTCGCTTATCGCCTTACCGAACTGTTTCCGCTGCTTCGAGTATTTCAGCGAGTTCTCATAGGCGCCCTGAGCCATGCCGAGCGAAAGTGCCGCAATCGAGATGCGGCCACCGTCGAGCACGCGCATGGCGTCGATGAACCCATCGCCCTCTTTGCCGAGCAGCGCCGAGTCCGGCACCCAGCAGTCCTCGAAAATCAGTTCCGAGGTGGCGCTCGCGCGCAGGCCTAACTTGTTCTCTTTCTTGCCCAGCTTGAAACCCTTTGTCCCGGCATCGATCACGAACGCCGAGAGCCCATGCGTGTGCGCCGTCTTGTCCGTCACGGCCAGCACAACGAAGACGTCGGCGTAGTGTCCGTTCGTGATGAACGTCTTAGTGCCGTTCAGCACCCAGCCACCGTCACGCCGCTCGGCGGACATTCGCGCGCTGCCTGCATCCGAGCCAGATCCCGGCTCCGTCAGCCCCCACGCGCCGATGTACTCGGCAGTAGCCAGCTTCGGGATGTATTTCCGCTTCTGCTCCTCCGTCCCGGCCAGGAAGATGTGGTTCGAGCACAGCGACGTGTGCGCCGCCAGGATGATTCCCACCGAGCCATCGATGCGTGACAGCTCTTCGATCGCGATCACGTACTCGATGTATCCCATTCCCGCGCCGCCGTATTCCGCGGGGAAGATAATCCCCATAAGCCCGAGCCGGCCCAGTTCCTTCACAGTTTCCAGCGGGAAGTGGTTCGCCTCATCCCATTCCATGACGTGAGGAAGGATTTCGCGTTCTGCGAAGTCGCGGACCATTCGCCGCAACTGCTGCTGTTCTTCGGTGAACTGAAAACTGAAACCGCCCTCGTTCGCTCCGGCCGCATTTCCGGCGGACGTCACCACGTAAGATTGAACTGCCATCGATTCCTCCACACGAAAGAAAGGGGTCCGGACAGACGGGATTCGAACTGCCTTTGGATGCGGCAGAGCGGCCGAAAGGCTACATCATTTCGTGGCGACACGCCACCTGCGCCGTCGGCTCGCAATTGACTCAGGAAGGTTCAGGCGGAAGCCGCTGTTCCTTTCGACTCTTCCTTGCCGGCTGATTCTCCGCGCTTGCTGCGAGCGGCGATTGTTTTCGCCATCCACACGGGCGCCACGAATACATGCTTCGGATTGCTCAGGAATGCCGGCTTATTCCCCTCGATCAGGTGGCCCAGCCAAGCCAGCGCAAATGCCGCCGGGATTTGCATCATCGCGATCTTGGGATACCTCCAGACGGTGATCAGCGAAGAAAAGCCCAGAGGAATCGCGATCATGTGCAGCAGCTTGTTAACGGGGTGGTTGTGCGAGTCCTGGTAATGACCGTAGAGACCCATGCGCATCCTCCAGGTCAGAGTTGGCGGGTTAGATGCGCTTTGCTGCTGTTATGACGGAGAAGTTTCAGGCCTCGCAGGTTGCGCCGTCCCGGCTGCGGACAGGCGCTCGGCCTCCCTCTTGAGCGATTGCAGCCAGCCATCGAACAGCGTGATGACGTCACGCTTCATTCGCTGTGTTACGAACATGGTCGCCGCACCCGTGAACTCCTGCCACACCTGCATCAGCGTGGTGCCGTCCTGCTGAGGATCGAAGCGGAAGAGAATTTCCGCTTTCACGCCCATGCCGCCGCCTCCCCAGTGGACCACGTTCGGCGGTGCAGTCCCGAGCACTTGCGGTTCAAGCGTGAGCGATATGGGGCGCACGATTTCTATGCGGAGGCGAGCGTCTTTCTGCCAGGGTTGACCTTCCACCCATGCGGCGCTGCCGATTACGTCATTCCACTCGGGCCAGCGTGCAACGTCCTGAAAGACCTGCCACACAGACTCCGGCGAGCAGTTCGCCACTAGCGAATGTTGATTCCGTATTGCCATTCCCGCTTTGATGCGCTCGCTCAGGCTTCGGTAATCGCCGTCTTTGCCGTCGCCGTGCCGCCGCACATCTCCTGCACAACCCGCAGTGTGCGCTCACAAGCCGCGCGATCCACGTCTCTATGGGTGACTAAGCGGACCGTGTCGGCCGTCACGCCACCTGCGAGCACATTGCGCGCCGCGAGTTCACGCGTGAACTCGCCCGAATCCATGCCGGTGCCGCTGATGTCGAAGATGAGGATGTTCGTTTGCACCTTCGTGGGGTCAAGTTTGATCCCCTGAACCTTTGCAAGTCCCTCGGCAAGGAACTTCGCGTTCGCGTGATCCTCGTTCAGGTGCTCAGGACCCTTCTCGAGCGCAATGATCCCCGCCGCCGCCAGCACACCAGCCTGTCGCATGCCGCCGCCCAGCGCCTTGCGCAACACCCGCGCCTGCTCGATGAACTTCTTGCTGCCCACCAGCATCGACCCAACCGGTGCGCCGAGTCCCTTGGATAGGCAGAACATCACCGAATCGAACTTGCGCGTGATTTGAGCGACGGTCTGCCCTAGCGCAGCGGCCGCGTTGAAGATGCGGGCGCCGTCAAGATGCACCGGCAATCCGAGTGCATGCGCTTCATCGCAGATGCGATCAGCGACCTCGGTCGAATACACCGTACCGCCGGCCATGTTGTGCGTGTTCTCAAGCGATATCAGGCCCGTCTGCGCGTAGTAGTACGTGGAAGGCGAAATCTTCTTTTTGATCTGCTCCCAGGTCAAAATGCCGTCAACGGCGGGAATTGGCCTTGCAAGGCAACCCGAGAAGTGCGCCATCATGGCCATCTCGTAATTGAAGATGTGCCCGCGCTCTTCGCAAATGATCTCCTGTCCGGGCCGCGTGTGGATCTTCAACGCGATCTGGTTTCCCATCGACCCCGTCGGCACGAAAAGCGCAGCCTCGCGCCTGAATATCTCAGCAGCGCGCCTCTGGAGTTCGTTGACAGTTGGGTCCTCGCCGTAAACGTCGTCTCCGACCTCGGCTTCCAACATGGCCTGCCGCATTTCTGGTGTGGGTTTCGTTACGGTGTCGCTGCGCAGGTCAACGGTGGACACTCGCTGCAATGGTTCGGAGTCGTGTTTCGTTCCGTACATGAGAGGGGGCTCGGTTTTTGGGGTTGAAAATATGAGTCTAACCTACTCGGATACCACCGCATCCCTGATAAATCTCTGAAACACTTCGTTCGATAGCAAGCGTCCGCGCTGGGTCAAACCAATCCATGTACCTTCCCGATCCAGCAGTCCAGCCGACTCAAGTTCGTCTACCACCTGCTGCGGGACGCAATGTACGCCGTAAACCGCGGCAATCCTCGCCAGGTCGATGCCACGCCTGAGCCGCAGGCCCAGGAAGAACTCCTCTTCGACTGCCATATCGTGCGAAACGGGTGTGACACTCCTCGGCGCTCCGGTCGTGTACTGTTCCAGCACGTCTGGCGTTCCCATGCGCACTGCGTTTCGCGAACCGTCGCTGCTCAGCAGCATCGAGTGGGCATCCACGCCGAAGCCCATGTAAGGCTGCCGCGTCCAGTACTTCAGGTTGTGCAGCGACTCGCCGCCAACACGCGCGAAGTTCGATATCTCGTACTGCTTCACGCCGGCTGCTTCCAGCGCCTCGCCGGCGATCAGGTAGAGGTCGGCCGTCGTGTCCTCGTCCGGGACGAAGTGCGCGTGATACCGTTTGCCGCCCGCTATCAACTCTCGCCCTAGCCGCGAGTCCTCATCGACCTCCAGCATGTACACACTCACGTGAGGAGCGCCGGTCGCGATCGTCTGCTCGAGCGAGTACTGCCAGCTAGCTTGGGTCTGGTGCGGCAGTCCCGCGATCAGGTCGATGTTGATGTTTGTCACCCCGGCGCGGCGCAGCCTCTCGATGTCGACCAGCGTGGCGTCGCGCGTATGCAACCGCCCTACAGCTCGCGATTCCTGGTCGACGAACGATTGCACCCCCAGGCTCACCCGGTTGACGCCACAGCGCAGAAGCTTCTCCAGCATGGTGTCGCTAAGCGACACGGGCGCGCACTCGACAGTGACTTCAGCCCCCTGCATTACCTCGAATGTCTCGCGTACTGCCGCGAATATCTCGCCAAGTTGAGCAGGTTCGAGCACCGTCGGGGTGCCGCCGCCGAGATAAATCGAATCGACCTCGCGTTCGAACGCTCCCCCGGCTTCACGGGCGGTCCGTTCTGCGTTGCGTATGTCGGCGCAGACCCGCCTGACATAGCTCTCGAATGCCCCCCGCGAGAACACGCCTGAAGCGAAGTTGCAGTAACTGCACTTGGACCGGCAGAACGGGACGGAGATGTAGATTCCGAGGGGCACGGCACTATTGTCGCATTGCTGAGCGGTCACATAAGCATTGAGCAATTGCCATTACCGATGATCAATTCCCCGATCCCCGATTCCCCATCCTTGTAACCTCTTACCTTCAATTCACATCTGATTACCTTCTACATGCGACGCGTCGTCATCACCGGGATGGGCGTGCTGAGTCCTAACGGACTCGGGTGCGAAGCCTTTTGCCGGGCCATTCTGGAGGGTCGCAGCGGCGTTCGGCGCATCTCCCGTTTCGATCCTTCCGACCTGCCCGTTCAAATCGCCGGTGAGATCACCGATTTTGACGAACTCGCCTGGGTAGACCCCAAGGAGCGAAAGCACGTCTCGCGCACCGTGCCCCTGGCCATTGCGGCCACAGCCGAAGCCCTCGCGGACGCTCACGTCTCACCCGAGTCCCTGTCCATCGACGAAAAGCGCCGGATCGGCGTAATTCTGGGCACTGGCGGCGGCGCGCAGGATTTCAGCGAAGAACAGTACCGGCTCTGGCTGACCGGGAAGATCAAGCAGGTAAGCCTCTTCGCAATCCCCAGCGGCACCATGGGAACGCTTTCCAGCGAAATCAGCATGCGTTTCGGGTTTCGCGGCCCCAGCCACGTCGTGACCTCGGGTTGCACTTCGTCCACGGACGCCATTGCCGACGCCGTGCTGAAAATTCGCGCCGGTCTGGCGGATGTCTTCGTTGCCGGAGGCGCAGACGCGCCCATCGCGCCCGGAATCGTGAAGGGATTCACGCTGATGCGGATTCTCACGACCTCGTGGAATCACGAACCTTCGCGCGCCTCGCGCCCGTTCTCACGCGATCGCGACGGCTTCGTGCTCGGTGAGGGCGCGTGGATGTTCGTACTCGAAGACCTTGACCGCGCGCGCGCCCGGGGTGCTCGCATCTATGCCGAGATTGCGGGGTACGGCTCCACGTGCGAAGCGTTTCACCGTGTGCGACTGCAGGAGTGCGGCGAAGAACCGGCCCGTGCCATTCAGATGGCAATGAACGAGGCCCGTGTCCGCCCGGCGGACGTCCACTACGTCAACCTTCACGGAACTTCGACGGAACTCAACGACCGCATCGAGACTCGGGCGTTGAAGCTTGCGCTCGACGGCCATGCCTCTCACACTCCTATGTCAGCCCTGAAATCACAGATCGGCCACCCGCAGGGAGCATGTGGGGCCGCCGGAGTGGCGGCCACTCTCGTCGCCATGCAGCACGGGCACATTCCGCCGACCATCAACATCGACGTCCCCGACCCCGAGTGCGACCTCGATTACGTCCCCGACATTGGGCGTCGTGCCGCGATCGAGTTCGCGGTGTGCAACTGCATCGCCTTCGGGTCGAAGAATTCTGCTCTCGTGCTCCGCAAGTTGGCCTGACACTCTGACCGCTATTCGGCGTGCGTCGCGACTTTGGGATTCTCCCCTATTCGGCAGCCTGCGCCGCGAACTGGGCAAACAGGATCAGGTGACCACCCGGTTCCCGGAAACCTATCTCGTCAGCGCCATAGAACGTCTTGCGGCGCGGAAGGAAAACAGCCTCTTTGGGCAGAGCGCGCTCTATGGAATTAAGGTCATCAACCTCAATGTAAAGGAGCGTCGGTCCGTTCGCTTGGGCGGCAGCAGGGGCGTCCTTTTTGAGACTGGAGAAGGTCTGGTACATGATCTCGACATCACCCTTGCCGAAAGCCGCAAACCCGAGTACGTCCCCGTCCTTCACATCGAACTTTTTCTCGAATCCAAGTGCCGACCAGAATGCGACAACCGGTTCGATTTTCTCCACCGCAAGCACGGGTGTCACCCGTTTCACCTTCACAGTCTTTCCCTCCTGAGCATTATGTGCAATCGGCACGCACGCAAGTATGAACACCACCAGAAGCAGTCGCAACATTCGTCTTTCGTCCTCGTCAAAGAGTCTGAAGCCGCAACCCGGGTTCGGTTCGTCTAAACTATATCGGTACGCATGGCGAGTCACCACGAAGAGGACGTAGTCGGAAAGGTATATGACAGCCGGTTGATGAGACGGCTGCTCGCCTACCTTCGCCCGTATAAGTGGCAGGTTGTTGCGGCGCTTACGGCCATCATCCTGAAGTCGGGCACGGCCGTTTTAGGGCCCTACCTGACGAAAACGGCCATCGATAAGTACCTCACCCCTGCGGGCAGCGCCTCTGCCGGCTTCCTGGACCCGTATCTGAGTTCGCAGCCTTTCGTCGGCATTGCCCAGATCACGGCCCTCTACCTTGGTCTGCTCGCCCTCGGGTTCCTGCTTGAGTTCACGCAGACTTACTTCATGCAGTGGACCGGCCAGAAGGTCATGTTCGACCTTCGCAGCCAGATCTTTCGACACCTGCAGGGCATGCACCTGGGCTTCTATGACCGGAACCCTGTCGGCAGGCTCGTCACGCGCGTGACTACCGACGTTGATGCCCTGAACGAAATGTTCACCGCCGGTGTCGTCTCGATCTTTGAGGACATATTCGTTCTCGCCGGAATCATGGGCTTCATGCTCTGGATGGACTGGAAGCTGGCATTGATCACCTTCGCCGTGCTTCCGCTCATCGGCTTCGCCACGAGCATCTTCCGCAAGAATGTCCGCGAGTCCTACCGGCGGATACGTGCCGCAATCGCGCGCATCAACGCGTACTTGCAGGAGCACGTCAGCGGCATGATGGTGCTCCAGTTGTTCAACCGCGAGCGCCGCGCCTACGACCGTTTTGAGGATACGAACCGCGTTCACATGCTGGCGTTTAAGGACGCCATCATGGCCCACGCCGTCTACTACCCCGTGGTAGAAATCCTTTCTGCCATCGCCATTGCCTCTGTCATCTGGTTCGGCGGAGCGCGTGTGCTCGCGGGGGTGGCGACCGTAGGCATCCTTGTTGCTTTCATCCAGTACGCCCAGCGCTTCTTCCGCCCCATCCAGGACCTGAGCGAAAAGTTCAACATTCTTCAGTCGGCGATGGCCTCCGGTGAGCGTGTCTTCAAGCTACTGGATACGTCGCCGGAAATCACGAGCCCTGCAAATCCGAAGCGTCCGGACGGGCCCGGCAGGGTCGAGTTCGACCACGTCTGGTTCGCCTATCGCGCCGTTCCGTTCCCCAAGAGCGGTGAAGAGGCCCAGCCAACGATCTCCGGTGCCAAGCCGGGAGAGCCGGATTGGGTCTTGCGAGACGTCAGCTTCACCCTGGAACCCGGCGAGACCGTCGCAGTGGTCGGCCACACCGGAGCAGGCAAGACCACGCTTATCTCCCTGCTTCTTCGGTTTTACGACGTACAGCAGGGTGCAATTCGCATCGATGGCCTGGACATCCGCGAGATGGATGTGACCGATCTGCGCCGCCGCTTCGGCGTGGTCCTGCAAGATCCGTTTCTCTTCAGCGGGACAGTGGAAGAGAACATTCGCCTGGGGACTGACGGCATCGGCGATGGCGACGTGGAACGCGCGGCTGAAGAGGTCAATATCGCGGACTTCATCCGCACATTGCCTGACGGCTTCAAGGCGCGGATGCGGGAGCGCGGCTCTACTCTCTCCACCGGCCAGAAGCAGCTCATCTCGTTCGCCCGTGCGCTGGCTCACGACCCCAAGATCCTGATCCTCGACGAAGCTACGTCCAGCGTGGACACAGAAACCGAGTTCCGGGTCCGCGAAGCTCTCACCCGCATGGTCGAAGGCCGCACGTCGCTCATCATCGCGCACCGCCTGTCCACCATTCAGCGTGCGGACAAGATCATCGTCATGCACAAGGGCAAGGTGCGAGAGGTCGGCACTCACCAGCAGTTGCTCGCGCAGCGCGGTATCTACTGGAAGCTCTACCAGCTCCAGTACAAGGATCAGGAGGTTCCTGCTTTCCCGCAGGAAACCGCCACCCCGGAGCTCCGCGCAGGCGCCGACGATTAAAACGGCAGTTCCGTCACATTCCGGCCTGATTTACTCTGGTCGTTCCTGAATCGGGCGCGAACACAGCATGGACATCCTCATCTCAGCCGGTGAAGCCAGCGGTGAAAACTACGGAGCACAGCTCATCTCCGAGATGAACGCTCTCTGCCCTGGCCTCCGCTTCTTCGGACTCGGCGGAGACCGGATGCAGGCTGCTGGATGCGACCTTACCGTCCATGCAAAGGATGTGGCAGTTGTCGGATTGGCAGAGGTTGTGTCCCACTTGCCGAAGATTTACGGTGAGTTCCGGCGTCTGCTCCGTGAAGCCGACCGCCGCAAGCCTGCGGCCGCTGTACTGATCGATTTCCCCGACTTCAATTTCCGCCTTGCTCGCCAACTGCACCGCCGCGGCATCCCGGTCTTCTACTATGTCTCGCCGCAACTCTGGGCCTGGCGGCAGGGCCGCATCCGGCTTGTCCAGCGGTACGTTCGGAAGATGTTCGTCATCTTCCCGTTCGAGGAGGCTTTCTACCGGGACCGCGGCGTGCACGTGGAGTTCGTCGGACACCCCTTGGCTGACCTCCAGCCCCCGGAACGCTCACGCGAAGCCTTCGCCGGCAATCACGGTCTGGACCCTGCCCGTCACTGGATCGCCTTATTGCCTGGCAGCCGCCGCAAGGAAATCGTGATGAACCTTCCCGAGATGCTGCGCGCCGCTCGCGTGCTCGGGCCCGACCAGCAGTACCTCATGCCGGTCGCCTCCACGATCGACAACCAGTGGCTTGCCTCGCTTGTCTCTCAAAGCGGCGTTTCGAACATCGTCTTCACGCACGATTCCCTTTCGACGCTTCACCATGCTCGGGCCGCGGTGGTCGCCAGCGGGACGGCGACTATGGAAGCCACGCTGATGAACGTGCCTTTCGTCATGGTGTACCGCGTCGCGGATCTCACGTGGCGACTGGGCCGCCGGTTCGTCTCTGTGCCTTTCTTCGCCATGCCGAACCTGATTGCCGGACGCGAGGTGATCCCCGAACTCGTTCAGCATGAACTCACGGCCGAGAACATCGTCCGGTGGATGCGCTGCCTGCTTCCCGAGGGTTCTCAGCGCGCCGAAATGCTGGCTGGCCTGGAAGAAATTCGCTCGCGGCTGCGTGGCAGCGAGCGATTGGCCTCGCCGTCCGGGCGAGTGGCGGCAACTATCCTTGCCGAAGTGGGTTTAACTATCGCGAAGTGAATTTCTGGCTCGCCGACCGCTATGCGCCGGTGATTGCGCACCTCCAGCCTGTCGGCGCATCATTGATACGGACTAGCTCATCTATATGCTTTTCGGCTACTTAGGAGTTTCTATGACAGCACGACGCCCCCTGGGGCGTGCATTCGTAGCCGCGCTGCTCGCGTTGCTATTCTTTGTCCCGGCGCCGGCGCAGCGCGCCGACAGGCAGCGCATTCAAGTTGACGACTACCTCATCGACGCTGAGATCAATCCCAAAACTCATCGTCTGACAGCACGCGCACGCGTCAAGTTCACCACGCTCGAGGACATCGCGGTCGCGACCTTCGACCTGCACAACGGTCTCGCCGTCAAGCGGGTCACCGATGACTCCGGCCGTACTCTCGCCGCCGAACGAGTCACGCAGGACTCGACCGTTCGCATTTCGCTGCCCGCCGGCATGACGAAAGGCACCACCTCGGCCCTGACATTCGAATACGAAGGCACGCTCATCTCCGGCGACGACAGTCCGGTTCCCGGCCTCAAGCTGGCCTACGTAGGGGACGACAGCGCTTATCTGCTCTACTCGGGTCGCTGGTTTCCTGTCGCCGGATACGGCACGAACCGATTCACTTCGACCATCAACGTCAGCGTGCCCGCCAATTGGGTCGCAATTGGCAGCGGACGCGAAATCCTCGGGAATCCCGCACGGGCTCAACTGACGCCGGCGGCGGCCCATCCTGCGGAAGAGCAGGCGCCTGCCCTCACACGCGATAAGAAATCCCGCACGAGCCGCCGCGCCGCTAAACAGCAGCGTAAGCCTGCGCCTCCGCGGCCCACAGTCGCACCAGCTTTCGATTTCACGCAGGGCAACAAGGTGTACACCTTCACGTGGGATCGCCCGAGTTTCCCAGGCACCATCATCGCCGGCGCATATGAGGAGCAGAAGATGCCCGCCGGCGGACTCGATCTCCGCGTCTACTTCAAGCCTGGCAAGAAGCAGTTCGCTGCCGCATACGCTGAGGCGGCCGAAAAGCAGTTCACGTTCTTCACGTCTCTCTACGGACAGCCGATGTCAACGCAGTTGAACGTCGTCGAACTGCCCGACGATACCGTGCCTTCGGCGTGGGCGCCGGAAATCGCGGCCCTAGCCTCCAGGGCTATCAACGAGAAGACCAACTACCGTCTGCTCGCCAACACCATTGCCCACCAGTGGTGGGGCGTGTCTGTCAGTCCGGCAACCCGCGATGATTGGTGGCTCACTGACGGCTTTGCGCGCTATTCCGAAGCCCGTTACGTCGAGTCTGTCGCCGGACAAGCTGGGTATGAGGAAGCTCTGAAGGACATGCAGGTGGGCGCGCTCGCCTACGATGCCGTGCCGCTTTCCCGCGTCTCCACGCTGGACACCTTCTCTCCAGAGTTCCAGTCCCTTGTGACAGATAAGGGGGCCGTCATCCTGCACATGCTGCGGTGGGTCCAGGCGGATCCGGTATTCGACAAGACCCTGCGGCAGTTCTATCAGCAGAGTGCAGGCAAGAGCAGCCGCGTGGAAGCATTCCAGCAGGTCGCTTCGCAGGTCTCCGGCCAGAACCTCACCTGGTTCTTCTCACAATGGCTTGATTCCACAGGGGCACCCGAGTTCCGCAACAAGTACACCGTTTTCCGCACGGGAAAAGGATTTCGGATTGTTGGCGAAATCGCCCAGGATCTCGATCTGTTCCGCATGCCGGTTGAACTCAGAATCGACACTGACGGCAAGACCGAGACGAAGCGAGTCGAGGTTGTCGGTA
>Ga0196976_1000068_pt1 | contig 67320 bp, 49 predicted proteins | sample S3v_513CmetaG_FD_148644 | JGI IMG/M metagenome (GOLD analysis project Ga0196976, IMG submission 148644) | Soil microbial communities from Anza Borrego desert, Southern California, United States - S3+v_5-13C | ecosystem: Environmental > Terrestrial > Soil > Desert | place: USA: California...
CGCGAGGTATACCGCGCCGCGTCCGCGGAAAGTGCGTGGACGTCTGCCCGCGCCGGAGCGGCGGCTCGAGCTCGACTCGCTCCGCGCCGGCGTCGTCGCGCTCGTGTTCGTCTTCCACACGGCCCGGTCCGGCCTCGCGTACCTACTCGCCGTCCCCGGCGCGCTCGCCCTCGTGCTCCCGTGCTACGTGCTCCACCAGTCGGTCATCCTGGCAGTCGGCTGGCGGGTCCTTCCGCTGGGCCTTTCGGACCTCGCCGACTGGGTGCTCTTCTTCGCCCTGTCGCTCGCCCTCACGGTCGCCGTGTACGCGCTGCTCGTCCACCCGTTCCCGCCGATCCGGTTCCTGTTCGGGTGGCGCCGGGGCCCCGACGAGGACGTGACCGCCGCCCTGCCGGAAGGCATGCTCGAAGCCATGCTCCGCGGACCTTCTCCCCCCTGATCCGGCTCCCGCAGGCTCACGCTCGCGCTCGTCGCGGTCGCGTTCACGGACGAGCTGGCGACCGGCGTCGTCCCCGCCGGTGCGCCCGAGCTCGCCGGCACCTTCGCGCTGTCCGCGTCCGGCGCCGCAGGGTGGACGCTCTTCGCGTTCCAGCTCCTCGGGTTCGTCCTCGAGCCGCCGCTCCTCGCGCTCGCACACGGTAGGCGCGCGCGGGCGCTCCGCACGCTCGGCCTCGCGCTCATGGCCGGCTCGCTCGTCGCCGCCGCGGCGGCGCCGAGCTACCCCGTGCTCCTCGCCGCGCTCGCGCTCTACGGCCCCGGGAGCGGGCTCGGGACCGGGCTCGCCGAGTCGGCCCTGGCCGCCGCCGCGCCAGGTCGGAGCGAGGCGGCCCTCGCCCGCTGGACCCTCGCCGGGATCGCCGGCGACCTGCTCGCCCCGGCGGCGCTCGCGGCCTCCGTCGCGCTCGGCCTCGGGTGGCGGGGCGCGGTGCTCGCGACCGCGGTCGTCACGGCGGCGCATGCCGTCGCGCTGGCGCGCGCGCCGCACCCCGCGGCTGCACCCGACGACGCGGCGGCGCCCGAGGCTCCGCTCCGCGAGGCGCTTCGCACCGCGCTCGGCGCCCCCGCGCTCCTCGGCTGGTCGCTCGCGGTGGTGCTCTGCTCGTTCATGGACGAGGTGCTCGTGTCCTTCGGCGCGCTCTGGCTCGCGGCGCGGCTCGACGCGGGTCCGGCGGCGCGAGCGGCGATCTTCGTCGCCTGGGAGCTCGGCGCCGTCGCCGGCGCGGCGCTCCTCGCGCGGCTCGCGCCCCGGCTCTCCCCGCGCGCCCTCCTCCTCGCCTCCGGGCTCGGCACCCTCGGGAGCCACCTCGCCTGGCTCGCCGCGCCGCACTGGGGCGCGAGCGCCGCGGCCGCAGCCGTGTGCGGCCTCTTCACGGCGGCGCACTACCCGCTCCTCAAGGCGCGCGCCTTCGCGGCGCTGCCGGGCCGCCCGCACGTCGTGCAGGCGGTCGCGTCCGCGTTGAGCGTCCTCGACCTCGCCGTGCCCGTGGTGGTCGGGCTCACCGCCGACCGCGCCGGCCTGCTCGCGGCGATGCTGCTCCTCGCGCTGCAGCCGGTGGGGGTGATCCTGGCCGGCGCCGGCGCGGGCCGGCGCGCGCGCGGGGCCGCACCGTGACGTCACCGGGGCGCAGCCGGAGGTCTCACCCCGGTTCGCACACCGCACTCCTCGTACACGCTGCCGCGCAGGCAGTGGTCCTCGGCCGTCCACGGCGGCCTTCGGCCTCCTCCGGCTCCTCGCGCCGGAACACGGTGATGCGCGACCAGTCCAGCGCGAGCGCGACGTGGTCCGCGGCGATCGCCTGGCGGGGACGGCCACCTTTTCGGCGGCGAGGGCGGCGACGAGCAGCGTGGACGCGAGCGTCCCTCCGGCGCGGAGGTTACGACGGTTCCCGCCCCGGCGCGTCGACCCGCGCCACCATGAGGTAGCCCGCCCACACGAACGCGCCGAAGAGCAGGCTGAACACGGCCGCGCGAACGGAGACCGACGCCGCCGCGCCCGCGAGGAGCGCCCGCGGCCGCTGCCAGGCGTCCCAGCTGTTCCAGCGCCCGAACCGGCCGAGGTAGATGCCGAACCCTGCGAGGAGCGAGACCGCGACCGCCGCGAGCTCCGCACGCACCTCACCCACGAGCGCGGCGGCCCGCTCGCGCACCATCGAGAGCGAGGTCCAGCCGAGCGCGCTCCCCGCGATCGCGAACGCGCCGTAGAGGAGCGCATCGAACCAGACCGGCACCGGCGGGCGCGGCCGGAGGTGCAGGAGATCGGTCACGAGGTACGGCGCGTTCGGGAGGAAGAGGAGCCAGGCGGGGAGGACCGCGAGGCAGCCGAGCGTGGACCGCGCCCGGACCGCGGCGAGCCCGAGGAGCCACGGGATCCAGGCGAGGACGAGGTTGTAGGGGAGATAGGGGAAGCCGCCGGGGACCCAGCGGCCGCGGAGCGCCCACAGGGCGACCGCGAGGGCGGAGAGGAGGACGACCGCGGCTTCGCGGCCACGCCTGCGCGTGGCAAGGAGGACGCGTTCGAGGAGAGAGGCGCGCATCTTGGCGGCTCCTGGTTGGGACGTCGCGTTCCTCACGCATCGCAAGCGGCGTGCCGGGAAGGGCCGGCGCGCGTCCCGCCTACGCCGGGAGGAGGACCGCGACCGCCGTCACGCCGGCGAGGGCGACGACCGTCGCGAGGGCCAGCGTCCGGACGGCGAAGTCCAGCTCGGCGCGCTCGTGCTCGGGCAGGAAGATCGGGACCACGAACGGCGGCGGCAGGACCACGAGGAGCATCACGGCCGCCGCGTAGCCCGCGTCGAGGCCCAGGCAGCGCCGGACGAGGAGCTCCGCCACCGCGAGCCCCACCGGGATCCAGAGGAGCAGCCGCAGCGCGAGCGTGAGCGCGGGGCGCCCGAGGCCCCGGAGCTCGAGCCGGAGATCGAACCCGACGAGGAGCGCGACGAGCGGCGTGGTGAGCCCGCCGACCAGGGCGACGGCGTCGGGGAGCGCCGCGCCGAGCGGCGAGGCGGACGCGGCCCCGAGGAGCCCCGTGCCGCCGGCGAGGAGCCCGAGCACGATGGCCACGATGACCGGCGTGCGCGCGATGCTGCGGAGGGTCTCGCGAAGCGGCCGGGCGCCGCGCGTGCTCCGCTCGAGGAAGGGCATGAGCACGGCGAACACGAAGACCACGTGGCCGAGGTCCACGAGCGCGAACCGGTGCAGGTGCTCCTGCCCGTAGATCGACGCGTAGAGCGCGTAGCCCATCATCCCCGCCTCGAACCCGGTGAGGAGCACGGGGAAGGTGCGGGCCTGGATGCGGGCGACGCGCCGGAGCGCCACCCCGAGGAGCAGCCCCAGCAGGCACGCGAGGAACACGACGCCGACGAGGCTCAGCGACCGGCCGTGCACCTCCAGCCGCGCGAAGGCGAGGAAGAGCAGGGCCGGGAGCGTGACGTTCACCACCAGCCGCTTCAGCTCGCCCGCGGCGGACGGGCTCAGGAGCCGCGACCGCCGGAGGACGACCCCGAAGCCGATGACGAGGAGGACGGGGACGACCTTGGCGAGCGCGGTGAGCTGGGGCATGGGGGCGGCGCGATCCTACCCCTCATCGTCGCGCTTTGCGCGCGCGCTGCGCGCCGCGGCGACCGTCGCCTGCGGCACCCCGAGCACCACGCTCCCGCCGTTCGCCGCCGCGACGGCCACCGACTGGAGCGCCCGCAGCTCGAGGAGCGCGGGGCTGTCCTGCACGAGCCGCGCGGCGTTCGCGAGGCTCCGCAGCGCGGCGGTCTCGCCGCGGGCGCGCTCCAGCGCGGCATGGCCTTCCTTCTGCGCCCGGACCACCTCGGCGAAGATCTTCTTGAGCTCCCCGGGGAACATGACGTCCTTCACCTCGACGGCGTGCACCCGCAGGCCGATGGCCTCCGCGTCGGGTGCGACCGCGGCCTGGAGCTTCCGGCCGAGCTCCGTGCGTTGCGCGAGGAGGTCCTCGATCCGTACGGCCGCGACGGCGGCGCGGAGCGCGAGCTGCACGAGGACGTGCAGCGCCTCCTCGTGATCCCGGACGCGATGGGCCGCGGCCTCCGGCTCGGCGACCTCGTAGCTCACCGCGAGGCTCACCTTGAGGCCGACGTGGTCGAGCGAGAGGACCTCCTGGCCGGCGACGGTCGCGAAGTGGCGCCGGAGATCGAGCACCCGGATCTCGCGCCGGGGCGCGAGGAGGAGGTGCGAGCCCGCGCCGAGCCGGCGGACGAAGCGCCCGTTCCGGTAGAGGAGGCCGGCCTCGTAGTCGTGGATCACGACCCTGCGGAAGAGCGGCCGCAGCGCGTGCCGCACGCCGAGGATGGCGAGGGTGCCCGCGACGACGATGACGACGAGCTCGGTCATGACTGCCTCCTCCTGACTCCGCTCGTGCTGAGCCTGTCGAAGCACGAGCTGTTGGGGCACTTCGGACTGCGCCCGACCTCCGGGGACCACGATCGCCGGGCGGGGGTCTCTCGACCCGCTGGGCCCGGCGACCGCCGCCGGGACCGCGCTGGTCCCCGGAGGCGGGCGGGATGGGAGTCGAACCCGTGCGGTTCCATGGACCGGAAGGCCCATGCGCAGGACGGGGGCCGGCGATGCCGGCGCCGCTGCTGGCAGCTCCCGAGGTCCTCCTGCCGCTCGCCCTTCGACTGGCTCAGGGCGAGCGGACCTTCACCGTCAGCCCCGGCCCGGGACCTCGATCTCGAAGACCTGCTCCGACACCTGCCGGACCTGCGCCTCCACGGAGAGGAACGCGCGCAGGAGCTCGAGGTGCGTCCGCGTGTGCCCGCTCGGCGCGAGCGTGCGGAAGACGCCGCCGCCGCCCAGCGCCATCGGCAGCACGAGCTGATCCGCGAGGTGCGTGCCCACCGGGACGCCGGCGGCGAGGTACGCGGCGACCTCGTCGGCGACGCCCGCGCCGACGCGCTCGGCGGAGACGCCGCGCTCGCCGAAGCCGGTGAAGACCTCGGTGACGTGCTCGCTCTCCACCTCGGCGGTGACGACGTTCCCGGGGCCGACCGCGTCCTTCGCGTGCTCGATCCGCAGCCAGGCCGGCTCCCACCCGAGGCGCCTGCGGAGCTCGGCGCGCTCGCGCTCGGCGATGGCCCGGCCCAGGAGCGCGACCACCGCGGTGGCACGCCGGGCCTGGATCGCGCCGCGCTCGAGGAGCTCGAGCCGGCCGAAGCGCGGCGCGGGCTCGATGGCCACCCGGAACCGCCCGCCGCCCGCGGGGTAGAACCCGGGCCGCTCGAGCGTCGCGGCGCAGCGCGGGCCCATGCGCTCCACGAGCGGGAGGAAGGCGCGCGCGAGGAAGTCGAACGGCGGGGCCATCGGGTTGTGCGTCCCGCCCTCGACGGTGATCGTCGAGGGCCCGCCGGCGAGCGCGAGCGCGGGGAAGACCGTCTGGAAGACGAGCGTGGCGCTCCCGGCGGTGCCGACGGAGAACCGCCAGTCCCCGGCCCGCACCGGGCCGGGGTGGAAGGTGACGGCGCGCGCGCCGATCTCCGCGCCCTCGACCCGCGCGCCGCCGATCGCGGCGGCCGCCTCGACGGCCGTGAGGTGCTGCCGCATGAGGCCGGGGCGCTTCCGGCCGGCGCGGATGTTCACGATCCGGAACGGCGCCCCGGTGACCAGGGAGAGGGCGAGCGCCGACCGCAGCACCTGGCCGCCGCCCTCTCCCTTCGCGCCGTCGAGTTCGAGCACGCGCATCGTTCACCCCTTCACGCAGACGACCTGGCGGAGCGTGTGGACGACCTCGACGAGGTCCCGCTGCGCCTCCATGACCGCGTCGATCGGCTTGTACGCCGCCGGGGTCTCGTCGATCACCTCGGCGTCCTTGCGGCACTCGATCCCGGCGGTCGCCCGCGCGTGATCCTGCACCGTGAACGCCTTCCGCGCCGCGGTGCGCGACATCGCCCGGCCGGCGCCGTGGCTCGCGCTCTCGAACGCCTCGGCGTTCCCGAGGCCGCGCGTGATGTACGACCGCGCGCCCATCGAGCCGGGGATGATCCCGAGCTCGCCCGCCCGCGCGCGGATCGCGCCCTTGCGGGTCACGAGGACGTTCTTCCCGAGGTGGTGCTCCCGGGCCACGTAGTTGTGGTGGCAGTTCACCCGCTCGCCGTCGAGCGTGAACTCCGGGAGCCGGCCGGACGCCGCGAGCCCCTCGACCACCGCCTCCATCATGAGCGCGCGGTTCGTCGCCGCGAACTCCTGCGCCCAGGTGACGGCGTGCAGGTACGCGCCGAAGAGGTCCGACCCCTCGGGGAAGTACGCGAGCGCCGGATCCGGGAGCGGGACGAACCAGCGCTTCGCCTCCCGCTTCGCAAGCTCGACGTAGTCGGAGCCGATCCGGTTCCCGACGCCGCGCGACCCGGAGTGAAGCATGAGCCAGACCTGGTCGGTCTCGTCCACGGTCACCTCGATGAAGTGGTTCCCGGTCCCGAGCGTCCCGAGGTGTTCGAGGGTGGGGCCGCGGGCGATCGAGCGGAGCGCCTCGACGACCTGGGCGTAGCCGGGCGCGAGCCCCTCCCACGCCGCGCGGACGCGCTCGGGCGGGCTCGCCCACGCGCCGCGGTCGCCGCGGCCGCCGTTGTTGGTGCGGCCGTGCGGCACGGCGCGCTCGATGGCGGCGCGCAGCGGGGCGCGGTCCTCGGGGAGGTCCGAGGCGCGGAGCGTCGTCCGGACCGCCATCATCCCGCACCCGATGTCCACGCCGACCGCCGCAGGCATGACCGCGCCGGCGGTGGGGATGACGCTCCCGACCGTCGCGCCGAGGCCGGCGTGCACGTCGGGCATCACCGCCACCCAGCGGTGGATGAAGGGCAGCGTCGCCACGCGGCGGACCTGCTCGCGCGCCTGCTCCTCGAACGGGACGCCGCGGGTCCAGGCGCGGATGGGGACGCCGCCGGGGACGTCGATGATCTCGTGGGTGCGGTCGGTGTTCGGGGTCGTCATGCGGTCTGGAAGAGCAGGGGGCGTGCCAGAGGGGAGCGCTCACGGAGCGGTTGCGGCCAAGTTCCCGTGAACGCTCCCGAGCCCGAGCCCGGCCTTTCCCTCGGGCTCGGGCGCGGGCTCGTTCACGGGGAGCAGCTTTAGCTGCTGGGATAGCCATGCTAGACCATCCGATATGACCCGCCGGAAGACCGTCGTCGTCGGCCTCCTCGGACCCACCCTCGACCTCGGGAAGCAGGCGAACCGCTGGGACCGCTGGCGACCGACGGTCGCCCTCTGCCAGCACGAGGACCTGCTCGTCGACCGCCTCGAGCTCCTCTTCCAGCGCCGCTGGACCGCCCTCGCGCGGACGGTGACGGACGACATCGCGAAGGTGTCGCCGGAGACGACCGTGGTCCACCGGCCCATCGAGCTCGAGGACGCGTGGGACCTCGAGGAGGTGTACGGCGCGCTGCTCGACTTCGCGCGCGGCTACCCGTGGGCGCCGGAGAAGGAGGACTACCTCGTCCACATCACGACCGGCACGCACATCGCGCAGATCTCGATGTTCCTCCTCGCCGAGGCGCGCCACATCCCCGGCCGGCTCGTCCAGACCTCGCCGCCGACGCGCGGCCAGGGCGGCACCGTCGGCTCGTACGCGATCATCGACCTCGACCTCTCGAAGTACGACCGGATCGCCGCGCGGTTCCGGCGGGAGCAGAAGGAGGGGCTCTCGTTCCTCAAGTCCGGCATCGACACCCGGAACGCCGCGTTCAACCGGCTCGTGGAGCGGATCGAGCAGGTGGCGATCCGCTCGCGCGACCCGCTCCTGCTCATGGGCCCCACCGGCGCGGGCAAGTCGCAGCTCGCCCGGCGCATCTTCGAGCTCAAGCGCGCGCGCCGGCAGGTCGGGGCCGAGTTCGTCGAGGTGAACTGCGCGACGCTCCGCGGCGACGGCGCGATGAGCGCGCTCTTCGGCCACGTGAAGGGCGCCTTCACCGGCGCGGTCGCCGAACGGCCCGGCCTCCTCCGCAAGGCGGACGGCGGGATCCTCTTCCTCGACGAGATCGGCGAGCTCGGCGCCGACGAGCAGGCGATGCTGCTCCGGGCGATCGAGGAGAAGGCGTTCTTCCCGGTCGGCTCGGACCGCGAGGTCCGGAGCGACTTCCAGCTCATCGCCGGGACGAACCGCGACCTCCGGCGCGACGTCGAGCGCGGCCGGTTCCGCGAGGACCTCCTCGCCCGCATCGACCTCTGGACCTTCCGCCTGCCCGGGCTGCGCGAGCGCCCCGAGGACCTCGCGCCCAACCTCGACTACGAGCTCGACCGGTACGCGCAGACCGCGTCGGAGGCCGTCCGCTTCACCCGCGAGGCCCGCGAGCGGTTCCTCGCCTTCGCGTCCGCCCGCGATGCCGTCTGGACCGGGAACTTCCGCGACTTCAACGCCGCCGTGCGGCGGATGGCGACGCTCGCCACGGGCGGGCGGATCACGGTCGAGCTCGTGGAGGAGGAGATCGCGCGCCTGCGCGAGGCGTGGCGCCGCGACGGCGCCGCCGGGGGCGAGCTCGTGGACGAGGTGCTGGGCCCGCGCGCCGCCGAGCTCGATCCCTTCGATCGCGTCCAGCTCGAGGAGACGCTGCGCGTGTGCCGCGCGTCGCGATCGCTCTCGGAGGCGGGGCGGGCGCTCTTCGCGGTCTCGCGCACGCGGAAGTCGTCGGCCAACGACGCCGACCGGCTGCGGAAGTACCTCGCGCGCCACGGCCTCGCGTGGAGCGACGTCGCGGGGGCGGAACGGGCGTACGGGTGAGGAACCCGCCCTGGGTCATGACCAACTCGGTTTGCGAACCACGAAGCCCCGGCGAGTGGTGCCGAGACGGCGCGCTCTATCCGCTGAGCTATCCGGGGTCAGAAGTCCCCGGAGCAGGAGTCGAACCTGCGACCTCGACATGGGTAGTGTGTAGTCCCGGCTGCATCCGGGGCTTCGTGCATCGCAAGGAAACGGGGAGGGAGCCGGCGAGGACTTCGACCGAGAGCGACTGCGTTCCGGTTCAGGGAATGTACTCCTGGCCCGGCATCCGGCTCCCTCCCACTTCACTTCACGTCAGAGCTGTACCTCCTCGACGGCGCGGGCCCAGTGATCCGCGGCGCCGCCGTCGCGGCCGAACCGAGCCACGACCTCGAACACCTGGTCCGAGAACCCGCCCACGTTGAGCACGTCCCCCGCGTCCGGGGCCTGGCCCGTCCCGTACGGCTGGAGGTCGATGCAGACGAGCTTCGCGCCGGGGTTCCGGTCGCGGAAGCGCGCCCACTCCTGCATCGTCGCGGACCCCGGCGCCTGCCGGACGTCGATCCACGACTGGTTGTCCGACACGTACACGACCACGTCTCCCTTCGCCCGGCGCCGGTTGAGCGCGGCGAGCGGCGCGCTGCAGTTGGTGCCGCCGCCGCCGAGCGCGGCGAGCGCGCGGGCGTTGGTGGTCACGGTGTCGCGCGGCTCGAGCCGCGCGTGCTTCACGTCCTCCGCGAACGGCAGGACCTCGGCGTCCGGGTTCTTCCGGAGGAGCGCCGCGGTCACGAGCGCCGCCACGTCGAGGCAGGTCACCGCCGACGTCGCGCCCTTGCGGTGGCCGGTCACCGGCGAGCTCATGGAGCCCGAGGTGTCCGGCAGGACGTACACCTTGCCCGGCAGGACCGGGACGTTCGCGGTCGCGAGCTCCATCGCGTCCTGGAGCGCGTCCTTCACCACGCGCGGAACGGCGTCCGCCATGGTCGACGCGACGAGGAGCTGGTACGGGAAGACCCGCGCGCGCCGGATCGCGTCCGGAGCGCGCAGCTTCGCCGCCACCGCCTCCGCCACCCCCGGCACCTCGAAGGCGCCGTGGCGCGCGAAGGTGGCCAGGTTCATGCGCAGGGTCTGCCAGCTCGCGCGCCGCGCGACCGCCGCCCACTCCTCGCGCCCGAGCGGCAGCGCGGTGAGGAGCAGGAACGGGACGTCCGGCACCTCGCCGGTCCGGCCCGCCTTGAAGGCCTCGAAGGCCTTCACCGCCGCGGGCAGCGCGGCCGCGTCGTGCGCCCGGCCGAGCAGCCAGCCGTAGAAGGCGCGCACCTCGGCCGAGGCCGGCTTCGGGTGCACCATCTTCACGACGTCGGCGAGCGACGGAGCCTGGCCGACCGAGGCGCGGAGGAGCCCGTCGCCGGACTGGGCGGCGAGCCACTCGCGCACGAGCCGCTTCGGCCGCGTGCCGAGCGACTTCCGGCCGACGGCGCCGGAGCGAAGGATCTGGACGAACGTGCGGAGCATCCGCGCGTCGGTCACGACCCGGGGGAAGGCGCGCGCGAAGAGCGCGCCGTCGCGGATCGAGAGCGACGCGAGGAGGAGCGCCGGCACGTCTTTCATGAAGGCGCGCTCACGGGCGTAGACCGCGGTCTTGGCGACGAAGGCCGGCTCCACGGCGGCGGCGAGCTCGAGCACGCGCCCGAGCTGCTCGTCGGCGCCGGCGTAGAACGTCGCGTTCAGGCAGCCGGTCGCGGCGTACTGCGCGAGGGCGCCCTCGGGCGAGCGCGCGTACGCGCGGCCTCCGGCCTCGTTCACCGCGTCGGTGCGCGGGACGAGCTTCCCGACGAGGGAACGGAAGAGCGACTTGTTGGCCATCGTTGCCTCCCTTCGTGTGAGTCGTGAGCAGGGAGAGCAGGCCGCGTGCCAGCGAGCAGGAGAGCCGCAAGCGCGCGGAAGGACGGAGGCCGGCCGTCCGGAGCGCCGCGCGGGACGTATCCGTTCGTATCAGCTCCGAGAAACCTGGATTAGCCCTCCATCGATTGGCGCGTGCAACCGGATCGCGTCCCTCGATCGGCCCTCTTGACGTCGCTCGCGCAAACCGGATAGACCGCGCCCCCAGCTCGACGGAAAGGAGGTTGCCCATGAGGCCAGGATCCTCGGTGAACCCACGAAGCGCGCAGACACGAACACGAGGCCAATCAGGCCTCTCCTGGAGAGTCACATGGGCAACTTCGAAGCGCTCGCGCGCCGGTTCGCGGAGGCGAACCTCCGCGCGGAGGTGATCGAGCAGGCGGTGCCGCAGCGGGGCGGGGTCGTGCAGGATCCGCCCGGCATCTTCCAGATGGACGTCGCGGGGCACGGGCGGGACGAGTGGTTCCGCATCTGGCCCGGGGCCCGCGGGAACCGGGTCGAGGCCCTCGGCCTCGACCGCGACCAGCGTCAGCTCGTGCTGCTCGTGCACGAGCCGGTGCGGACGTTCACGCAGCAGCTCCGGAAGCGCACCACGGAGGTCGATCGCCGGACCGTCAAGGTCGTCGCCGAGGACGAGGATCACGTCTGGGTCGAGCGGAAGACCGACGCGCGGAAGCGTCACTTCCTCTGCGGCCGCGACGAGCGGCAGCTCTTCATCTGCCCGCTCCCGCGTCCGCTCACCACCGTCCGGGACGCCCACGCGGCGCTCCGGGTGACGGTGCCCTCGGGCGTGAAGGGCAAGCGCCAGGGCGAGTGGTTCTTCCTCCCGCCCTCGGCGAACGAGCTCGCGGCGCTGTACGCCGCGCTGCACGCGTCCCGGGCCGTCGTCCGGACGCGCGTGCCGATCGGCCGCGGCGGGAATCCCCACGTCGCGGACGAGCTCGTGCGCGTGCCGCAGACGGTGGTCGGGGAGGTGCTGGTTCCTCCGACCCTCCTCGTCCGCGGCCGCGTCCGCCACGTGACCACGACACGCTGAAGCTGCCGTCGTGGGCCAAGGTCGTCCGGAACGCCGAGCCCGTCGCGGACGACTGGATCGCGCGGATGGACGGCGTCCGCTGGATCGACTGACGAGCAGGTCCGGGGTGACGGTCGCGAGGCCGTCACCCCGTTTCGTCGCGACCTCGGGATCAGGCGAGCCGCTCGAGCGCGCGCGCCCGCCTGCGCCTCGACCGCTCCCGGCGCAGCAGCGTCCGGACGGCGGCCTCGGCGATCGTCGCCATCCCCTCGCTCTTCTCGAGCACCGCGTCGGCGCCCACCGCGAGGAGGTGCTGCTGGCGTTCGGGATTGACGGCGCCGCTCATCACGACGATCGTCAGGTCTCGCTCCCCTCCCGCCTCGCGCACGGTGCGGATGAGCTTCTCGCCGTCGAGGCCCGGCATGTGGAGGTCGACGACGAGCAGGTGGAGATCGAGCAGGAGGTCGATGAGCGCACGCAGGCCGTTCGTGCCGTCGGCGGCGAAGTAGGTCTCGAAGCCCTTCGCGGCCAGCGCGTCCCCCAGCATCGTCCGCGAGAGGAGATCGTCGTCCACGACGAGCGCCCGCCGCTGGCGACCCGCGACCTGCTCGAGCACCGCGCCGATCTGCGCGTCGGTGGCGGGATCCCCGTCGAAGCGGATCCCCATCCCGCGCGCGCTCGAGTGGACGACCGTCCCGGGGGCCGCGCCGTGGCCTCCGCCCGGGAGCTCGAGCTCGAGCCGGACCTTGGTCCCCGCCGCCATCGCGGCGCTGGTCCTGACGAAGGCGCCACCCTGGGAGAGGTTCTCGATCCACGCGTCGCCGTCCCCCGGCGCGCCCCGGGCGAACGCGTCGAGCCGCTCCGGCGGACGCCCCGCGGGCGGCTCGTTGCACGCGGCGATCGTCGCGATGGCCTGGACCGGGTACCGCGGCGCGCGGCGCTGCTCCGGCTCGGTCGTCGGCCGCACGCCCCTCTCGAGCGCACGCACGAGCGCTTCGTCGGGCGCGACGAGCTCCACGACGAAACCGGCCGGCGACCCGGGCCCACCTTCGCCCGCGGCGCGGGTCTTCCGGACCACACCGCCGGCGCTCACGACCTCGGAGCTCGTGAGCTGGACCTCGAGCGCCAGCTCGTCCCCGAGCGGCGGTTGCCGGGGACTCGGGACGAACAGCGCGCGCTCGCGAGCCTCGAACGCGAGGCCGGCCTCCTCGGGTCTGCCGAGCGCGAGGCGCACCGCGAGCCGGCCGCAGCCGTCGCTGGGCCCGGTCCCGAGCAGCCCCAGGGGCTCCCGCAGCGCGCTGGCGAGGTGCTCGGGCCGGACCTGGCGCTGCACCACCGTGCAGGCGCGGAGGGCCGTCCGTCCCGCGCGGCTTCCGTGGCAGAGGGTCGCTCCGAGCCGCCACGCCCAGAACTCGAGGCGGCGCGCGGTCCGCTCGCCGACCGGCTCGACCAGGCGGGCGACGCAGGCGAAGTGGTGGTAGCTCGCGTTCGCGCCCAGGTCGCACTCCACGAGCGCTCCCTCGCACAGCGCGGGCAGCGCCTCGACGAACCGGAGCGCATCGAGCGCCCGCCGATGGAGCGCGCCGAACAGGAACGCGAGCTCGGCCTCCCGGGCGACCTGCCTGGTATCGGTCCCGTCCGCCGTCATTGCGCCTCCCGCCGTCGCTCCTCCCCGTCGTCGGTCCGCCCGGATGCGGGGCCCTCGCCCGCGCCCGGGACCGGGGGACCCCGGCGCCGCCGGAGCTTCTCCACGAGCGTGGTGCGGTGCATCCGGAGCAGGTCTGCCGCGGCCGTCCTGCTCCCCGCCGCGCGCTCGAGCGCCCAGTCGATGAGCCTCGCCTCCACGTGCTGCAGGAGCGCCGTCAGGTCGAGGCGGTCGTCGCCGACGAAGGCGAGGCCCGCCTCGAGGAGCACGCGCCGGGTCGCGTCCGCCGCCGAACCTGCCGCGTCCGGCGCCTCGTCCACGGGAGCGCGCGCCAGCGGGCCCCAGCACGAGAGCCCCGTCACCATCGTGAAGAGCCCTCGCTCCACGTCACGGACGGTGACGACCGGCCCCGCCGCGTCCAGGGCGAGGCGCCGGACGAAGCTCACGAGCTCGAACGCGTTGCCGGGCCACGCGTACTGGCCGATGAGCGCCCGCGCGGAGTCCGCGATCGGCCGGCGCTCGCCGGCAGCGGCCCACGCCCGCTCCGCGATCGCGAGGACGTCGCCGCGCCGCTCCCGGAGCGGCGGCAGGCGGAGCTTGGTCGAGAGCATGTCGTAGAGGTCGCGCCGGAAGGCGTCGCGTTCGACGAGCGGGAGCAGGTCGCGCGTGCTCGTCGCCACGAGGCGAGGGCGTCGCGCGCCGCCGCGCGCCGCCGGGCGCTCCGCGTTCATGATGGCCTGCACGAGCTTCCCCTGGAGCTCGGGCGGTAGCTCGCCGATCTCCTCGAGGACGAGCGTCCCCCCGCGCGCCGCGGCCAGCTTGTCCTCGCGACCGCCGGGGTCCGCCGTCCCCTCGCCGAACAGCTCGAGGGCGACGGCCCGCTCCTCGCGACCGCGGCATTGCACCATGAGGAACGGGGCCGCGGGATCCGCTGCGTCGTGGAGCAACCGCGCGAGGTCCAGCTTTCCGGTGCCCGGCTCTCCCCAGAGGAGCGCATCGAGCCCCGCGGCCCCCGCCCGGCGCGCGGAGAGGAGCACCGCCTCGAGCGCCGAGTCGGCGCCGTGGCAGAGGGAGACGGGCACGGCTCCTCGCGTGTCGTTCGACGTCACACTCTCTGTCACAGCAACTCGCGTGCCGCGGCGCGCAACCGCTGCTCTTCCGGCAGCACGCGGCTTCCCTGACGCCAGGGACCGATCGGCGGCTCGAGCAGGGGCGGGGCCTGGCCGACCCGCGGGACCGTAGACACTCACGCTCGCAGGACGAGCCGCCCGGGGCGGTACACCGCGCGAGCGCGCGGAGGTCGAACCGGGCGTGCGCGCGTGTCCGGGGATGAAGGCCGTTCAGCGGTAGTGCCGCCCCAGCTCCGACGCCCACTCCCGCCCGAGCTCGGGCCCGTGCGCCAGGGCCCAGTCGCTGAAGCGCGTGGTCCCGGTCGGCTCGCCCTTCGAGACGAGCAGGTTCGCCCGCAGCCCAGCGACCTCGTCGGGCGTGAGCACCACGTCGTCGGTGAGCGGCGCGAGGAGCCGCGCGGCGAGGAGGAGCACGCGCGGCGGCACGTTCACGAGGAGCGCCCGGGCGCCGACGGCGCGGCGCACCAGCTCGACGAGCGCGCGGAAGGTGGGCGCCTCCGGCCCGACTGCGTCCATGGTCACGGTCTCCCGCGACGCGCCCTGCGCGACCGCGAGCCGCGCGAAGTCCTCGACGTGGATCGGCTGGAGCCCGTACGCGCCGGGCGCGAGGCCGAACACCGGCAGCCGCCGGAGGAGCCAGGCGATGTTGTTCACGAGCACGTCGCGCCCGCCGAAGAAGACCGCGGGGCGGAGGATCGCGTGCGAGAGCCCGCTCTCCGCGAGCGCCCGTTCGACCTCGGCCTTGCCCTTGAAGTACGGGAGCGGCGAGTCGAGCGACGGGTTCGTGATCGAGACGTGGACGACCCGCTCGACCCCGGCCTCGGCGGCGGCCCGGAACAGCCGCCGCGAGTGCTCGACCGCCCGCGCGAAGGTCGAGGCCCCGTGGTCGAAGCGGACCCAGTACGTGTTGTAGAGGACCTGCACGTCGGCGAGCTCCGCCCGCATCCGCGCCGGGTCGTCGAAGGCGAACCGGCGGACCTCGACCCGGCCGCCGAACGGATCGGGGCGATCGGGGTGGCCGGTGAGAGAGCGGACCCGCGCGCCCTGGTCGAGGAGCAGCGCGGCGATGTGCCGGCCGCTGTAGCCGAACGCGCCGGTGACGGCGTGGACGTCGCGGGTCATCGCTTCTTCCTCCTCCCGAGCGGCAGGCCCGCGACGAAGCCGAGCATCGTCCGCGACGACGCGGGATCCCCGAGGAACCGCTCCGCCACCCGCTCCATGGTGGTGAGGAGCTCCTGCATCTGCTTGAGCCGCCCGAGCACCGCGCCCGAGGCGCCCGGCTTCTCGAGGAGGCCGTGGATCGCCTCGAGCGCCGGGTCGAACTCGCGCCGCTTCCGCTCTTTGAGGATGCGGAAGAACATCGTCCAGACGTCCGGCTCGGTGACGTAGAAGTCGCGGCGGTCGCCGGGGACGTTCGCCTGCTTCACGACGCCCAGCGCCCGGAGGTCGCGGAGCGACATCGAGGCGTTGCCCTTCGAGATGTCGAGCTGCTCGGCGATCTCCTCGAGGGAGAGCGGCTCCTCCGTGGCCATGAGCAGCGCGTGGACCCGGGCCACGGAGCGGTTGACGCCCCAGAGCGCGCCCATGGCGCCCCAGGCCTCGACGAACTGGCGGACGGTGTCGGTCTCGGCGACGCTCACGACGTTCAGAATCTTCTGAACGTTCAGCTCGCGCAAGCGAGGGCGTCTGCGGCCCGTCGCCGCCCCGCGGGCGCGGGACCCCGGACACGACGAGGCCCAGCCGGCGGGGTGCCGGCTGGGCCTCGTGTCCGGGCGGGAGGGGAGGGATGCCCGGATCAGCCGTTGATGGCGCGCGCCGCGGCCTCGTCCGCGCCGCCCGGCTCGACCGGCAGGACCTCCGGCGGCTGCGCCGGGAAGCGGCGCAGCACCCACGAGGCGGTGAACCAGACCAGGCTCGCCACGCCGACGATGAAGATCGAGTCGCCGATCATCCGGAGCCAGCGCAGGTTCTGGAGGAGCGGCTGCTGGAGGAAGTCGGCGCTCCGCGCGTACCAGAGCCCGGTCTCGACGCTCGCCGACGCCTGGAGCAGGCCGATCGGGAGGAGGGAGAGGCCGATCATGAGCGCGAGCCCGACGTTCATGCCCCAGAAGGCGACCTTGAGCGGCTTCTCGTTCCACTCCTCGCCCGGACGGAGCCGGCGGAGGACGAGGAGCACGAGGCCGAGGCCGAGCAGGCCGTACACGCCGAAGAGCGCCGCGTGGCCGTGGACCGGGGTCGTGTTGAGCCCCTGGACGTAGTAGAGCGCGATGGGCGGGTTGATGAGGAACCCGAACACGCCCGCGCCGACGAGGTTCCAGAACGTCGCGCCCAGGAAGAACATGATCGGCCAGCGGTACGCGCGCATCCACGGCGCGGAGCGCGAGACCTGCAGGTTGTGGAAGGCCTCGAACCCGACGAGCACGAGCGGCACGACCTCGAGCGCGCTGAAGGACGCGCCGACGGCCATGATCGAGACCGGCGTGCCGGAGAAGTAGAGGTGGTGGAAGGTGCCGGGGATGCCGGCCGCGAGGTAGAGCGTCGTCGAGAAGAGCGTCGCCCGCGTGGCGCTGCCCGGCCGGACGAGCCCCATCCGCACGAAGAGGAAGGCGATGGCGGCGGTGGCGAAGACCTCGAAGAAGCCCTCGACCCAGAGGTGCACCACCCACCAGCGCCAGTACTCCATCACCGAGAGGTGGGTCTTCGCGCCGTACATGAGCCCCGCGCCGTACATGAGGCCGATGGCGACGACGGACGCCGTGAAGAGGAAGAGGATCTCGCGGCGGTCGTCGCGCTGGCGGAGCGCGGGGAGGAGCGCGCGGGCCATGAGGAAGAGCCAGAGGCCGATGCCGCCGTAGAGCGCGATCTGCCAGCCGCGGCCGAGGTCGATGTACTCGTACCCCTGGTGGCCGAACCAGAAGCTGATCTGGTCGCCGAGCTTGTTCTGGATCGCCAGGTACTCGCCGGCGAGCGAGCCGACGACGACGAGGAGGAGCGCGCCGAACAGCACGTTCACGCCGAGGCGCTGGCCCTTCGGCTCGGCGCCGCCGATCGCCGGCGCGAGGAAGAGGCCGATGGCGAGGAACGCGGTCGCGATCCAGAACACCGCGAGCTGGAGGTGCCAGGTGCGGACGACGGCGTACGGCAGGTACTCGCCGATCGGGATCCCGAAGAAGCCCTGGCCCTCGACCGTGTAGTGAGCGAGGAGCGCGCCCAGGCCGACCTGCGCGGCGAGCAGCGCCACCACCACGACGCCGTACTTCGCGACCGCCTTCATCGACGGCGTGATCACGATCCGGTCGAGCGGGTCGGCCTTCGGGGGCGCGGGCAGGTCCTCCTCGCGATCCTTGAACGCCTTCCAGTAGACGAGCGCGCCGATGCCGGCGAGGAGCAGGACGATGCTCAGGATCGACCAGAGCACGTTGGGCCCGGTGGGCACGTTCCCGATGAGCGGCTCGTGCGGCCAGTTGTTGGTGTAGGTCGCGGTCGCGCCGGGCCGGTTGGTCGCGGCCGCCCAGGACGTCCAGAAGAAGAAGCTCGCCAGGAGCTGCCGCCGGGCGGGATCCGGCACCGGCGCGTTCGTGAGCGCATAGTCCTCGCGCAGCCCCGCGAGCGCCGGGGCGCCGCCGAACAGCGCGTCGTAGTGCGCGGCCGCCTGCGCCATCGCCGCGGCGCGATCGTCACTCACCGTGACCGTGCCCGTCGTCGCGTCGAAGCGGTTCGTCCGGACCGCCTCGGCGAGTCGCCCGCGCAGGCCCGCCTGGACCTCGGCGCCGACCTCGGCGTAGGCCTTGCCGTGCTCCCGGACTGCCCAGACGTCGAGGAGGGCCGTGAGCTCGCGGTGCAGCCAGTCCGCGGTCCAGTCCGGCGCCTGGTACGCGCCGTGGCCCCAGATCGACCCGACCTGCTGGCCGCCCATCGTCTGCCAGACGACCTGGCCGGAGAGGATGTCGTCCTTCGTCATGAGGACGCGTCCACTCTCGGTGATGACGCGCTCGGGGATGGGCGGCGCCGCGCGGTACACCTCGCGGCCGAAGAAGCCGAGGATGGCGAAGGCGCCGGCGACGGCCAGGCCGAGCGCGATCCAGAGTCGCTTGCTGTTGTGCATGGGTGCGGGGTCTCCGGTCTGGTTGCGGTGCGAAGCGGCCTCGGCCTACTCGGCCAGGGCCCGGGGGAAGAGGACGTTGTTCTCGAGGTGGATGTGCTCCATGAGCTCCGCCTCGAGCCGCGTGAGGCCGTCGTAGAGCGCGGTCCAGGAGCGGCAGGCCTCGCGCGGCAGGACGAGGTCGCCGGTGAGCTCGCGGATCCGGCGGAGGTTGGCGCCGTGCTGATCGTGCTCGAGCTCCATCACGCGGATCGGCATCCCCGCGTCGGGGCCGCGGCCCGCCTTGACGATCGGGAAGAGGATCTGCTCCTCCTTCTCGAGGTGGGACGCGACCTCGGCCTGGATGCCCTCGAGCAGATCGCCGAGGCCGCGCGGGCAGGACTCCTTGTCGGCGTGGCGGTGCTCGACCTTGCGCGCGAGGGCCACGAGGTCGGGGAGGTCCCGGCGGAGCGGCACGTGGTAGCGGGCGATGATGAAGTCGATGAGGTCGGCGAGCGGACGCTCCGCCCACACCTCGAGATCGCCCCCGAGCCGCTCGCTCTCGGCCTGGATCTCCTTCACGACCTCGTTCGGGTCGATCGCCGCCGCCTTGCAGGCCTGCGCCAGCGGGCGGTCGCCGCCGCAGCAGAAGTCGAGGCGGTGGCGGAGGAAAACGCGGGTGGCGACGGGGTGGTGGACCGCGAGGTCGGCGAGGGTGGCGTTCGTGTCGATCATGCCTTCCGGGAGAGCAAGGGCGGGTCCAGCCCTCAAGTCCCTGCGAATACGGCCTTGTCCAAGCAGCGTTGTTCCAGACACAACGCACCGCGGTTGCTTTTCCGACAACGCACGTTACAGATCACACAACATGGAGCCCCTCGAGCCACTCCTCGCCATCGCCGCGGACCTCACCTCCTCGCTCCCGGCCGCCGATCGCTACGACCGGCTCCTGCGCGCCGTCCGCCGCGCGATCCCGTGCGACGCCGCCGCCCTCCTCCGGCTCGACGGCGAGGCGCTCGTCCCCCTCGCCGGCCATGGCCTCGTCCCGGAGGCCCTCGGCCGCCGCTACGCGCCGGCGGAGCACCCGCGCCTCGCGGTCATCCTCGGCGCGAGCCGGCCGGTGGTGTTCCCGCGCGACTCGCCGCTCCCCGATCCCTTCGACGGGCTCCTCGAGGGCGACGCCCACGCGCTCGAGCACGTCCACGCCTGCCTCGGCTGTCCGCTCGTGGACTCCGGCGAGGTCGTCGGCGCGCTCACCGCCGACGCGTTCGACCCGGGCGCGTTCGACGCCCTCGACACCCGCCTGCTCGAGGCGCTCGGCGCGCTCGCCGGCGCCGCGCTCCGCACGACGGCGCTCATCGAGGCGCTCGAGCGGACCGCGGCGCGCCACACCGAGGTGAGCCGCGACCTCCTCCGCGAGGGGAGCCGCCGGAGCGGCGGCCAGCTCCTCGGGACGAGCCCCGCGATCGAGAAGGTCCGCCGCGAGATCGGGCTCGTCGCCTCGTCCGACCTCGCCGTCCTCGTCACCGGCGAGACCGGCGTCGGCAAGGAGCTCGTCGCCCGCGCCGTTCACGCCGCGTCACGCCGCCACGACGAGCCGCTCATCTACGTGAACTGCGCGGCGCTCCCCGAGCACCTCGCCGAGAGCGAGCTCTTCGGCCACGTGCGCGGCGCGTTCACCGGCGCGACCGGCGACCGGACCGGCAAGTTCGAGGTGGCGGACCACGGGACGCTCTTCCTCGACGAGGTGGGCGAGCTCCCGGCCGCCGTCCAGGCGAAGCTCCTCCGGGCGCTCCAGCAGGGCGAGATCCAACGCGTCGGCTCGGACCGCGTCCACCGCGTCGACGTCCGGATCGTCGCCGCCACGAACCGCGATCTCGCGCGCGAGGTCGAGGCGGGGCGCTTCCGCTCCGATCTCTTCCACCGGCTCGCCGGCTACCCGATCCACGTGCCGCCGCTCCGGGAGCGCCGCGGCGACATCCCGCTCCTCGCCGGCTACTTCCTCGACGTCCTCCGCCGCCGGCTCGGCCTCGGCCCGGTCCGGCTCACCGAGGGCGCCCGCCGCGCGCTCACCGCCGCGAACTGGCCCGGGAACGTGCGCGAGCTCGAGAACCTCCTCAACCGCGCCGTCCTCCACGCGCAGGCCGGCGGCCGCCCCGGCGCGCCGGTCGTGGTCGAGGAGCGACACCTCGGCCTCGAGGCCGAGGACAGCGTGGCTGCCGCCGCGGCGCAGGCGCCTCCCGCGACGGCGCCGAACACGGCCGCGACGGCGACGCCCCGCCCCGCCCTCCCGCTCCGCGAGGCGCTCGAGCTGTACCAGCGGAGCCTCATCGAGCAGGCCGTGGCCGCCAACGGCGGGAACTGGGCTGCGGCGGCGCGCGAGCTCGGCGTGCACCGCTCGAACCTCCACCACCTCGCGCGGCGGCTCGGCCTCAAGAGCTGAACAGGGCGCCCTAGAACTCCTTGAGGGCCTCGGGATCGCCCATCGGGAACAGCTCGTCCGCCGGCTTCGCCTTCCCGTTCCGGCGCACGGCGGCGGGCGCAGGCGGCGGGAGGGAGCGGGCCGCGAACGCCGCGGCGCGCCCGCGCTGCGGGCCGCGCGCCTCGAGCCGGAACGCCCCGACCATGCTCGCCAGCTCCTCGGCCTGGCCGGACAGCTCGCTCGCCGCGGAGGAAGACTCCTCGGCGCTCGCGGCGTTCTGCTGGGTGACCTTGTCCATCTCGCCCACGGCGCGGGTCACCTGCTCGAGCCCCGTCGACTGCTCCTTCGCCGCGGCGGCGATCTCCGCCACGATGTCGGTGACGCGCGAGACCCCGTCGGCGATCTCGCCCAGCTTGGCCGCGACGCGCTTCGCGGTGGTCTCGCCGCCGTTCGCCTCCTGGACCGACTGGCGGATGAGCGCCTCGGTCTTGGTCGCCGCCTCCTTCGCGCGCAGCGCGAGCGAGCGGACCTCCTCGGCGACGACGGCGAAGCCCCGGCCGGCCTCGCCCGCGCGCGCTGCCTCGACGGCCGCGTTGAGCGCGAGGAGGTTCGTCTGGAAGGCGATGTCCGAGACGTCCCGGATGATCTGCGACGTCCCCTCCGCGCTCGCCTTGATCCGGGCCATCGCCCCATCGAGCTCCGCCACGGCCGCGGCGCCCTCGCCGGCCGCGGCCCGGGCGGACCGGGCGAGCCCGTTCGCCTGCTGGGCGGCGTCCGCGGTCTGCTTCGTCATGTCGCCCACGTTGGCGATCGACGCGCTCGTCTCCTCGATGGAGCTCGCCTGCTCGGAGGCGCCCGAGGCGACCGCCTGCGACGAGGACGCGATCTGCGAGGCCGCGGAGGAGACCTGCTCGGCCGCCTCGGCGACCTGGGTGAGCGCCTCGTGGAGCGCCGTCGCGGCCGAGTTGACCGAGGCGGCGATCTTCGCGTGGTCGCCCTCGTACCGCGCAGTCACCCGCGCGCAGAGATCGCGCGCCGCGATCGCCTCGAGGACCTGCGCGGCGTCGTTCACCGGCGCGGTCACCGCGTCGAGCGCGCGGTTCACGCCCTCGACCGCGCTCCGGAACGCGCCCTCGTGCCTGCCGGCGTCGGCCCGGACCCCCAGCTGCCCCGACACGGCGGCTTTCGCGAGCCGCTCGGTGTCGCTGACGAGCGCCGCCAGCGAGTCGAGGCAGCGGTTCACGCTCGCCTGCATGGCCACGATCTCGCCGCGGACGGCCTCGGTCCGGCGCGCCGGGATCTCACCGTGCGAGATCCGCTCCATGTAGTCGGCCACGGTGCGGAACGGGGTGACGATCGCCTCGATGGTCGCGTTCACGCCCTCGACCATCGCCTTCCAGTCGCCCCGCAGGCGGGAGGTGTCGGCCCGGGCGGACAGGTTCCCGGCGAGCGCCGCCTCGCTGAGCGCGCGCACCTCGCCCGCGGCGGTCATGAGGTTCGTGCGGACCGCGTTGACGACGTTGGTCATCACGATCTGCTTGCCCGGGAGGACCCGCATCTCCTGCCGGAAGTCGCCCTCGCCGTACGCGCGGAGGATCCCGAGCTCCTCGAGGATGGTCTGCACGTGCATCTGCGTGTTGTCGTTCACGCCCTTCGCGAGCACGCGGAAGGCTCCCTCGAACCGGGTCTCGTCCACTCTCGCCTCGATGTCGCCCGCGAGCTGCGCCGCGCTCATCCGGTCGAGCTCGCCGGTCAACGTGGAGAGCGCGCCGATGCACCGGTTGAGCGACTCCTTGATCGCGTCGAAGTCGCCCTCGTACCGCTCCGTGATCGGCGCGGGGATGTCGCCCTTCGAGATCCGGGTGACGTACGCGGTGGTGAGCTCGATCGGGCGCGCGTACGCGTCCATCGTCTCGTTGATGCCCTCGATGATGGGCCGGAACTCGGCGCTCAGCTTCGAGGCGTCGCCGCGCTCCGAGAGCCGGCCCGCGATCACGGAGTCCCGCAGCGCGCGGGCCTGGGCCGCGAGGACCCCGAGCGGCCGCGCCACCGCGCGGGCGAGGAGCGCCGCGAACGCCGCCGCGATCGCGAGCGAGCCCAGCATCGTCACCCAGAGGAGCGTCTCGGCGCCCGCGGCGGTCGCGTCCGCGTCGACGTGCGCCGCCGCGCTCCTCGCGTCCATCAGATCGATCAGGCGCTCGAGGGGCTCGCCCAGCTCGGGAGTGAACCGCTTCGTGATCTCGGGCTGGAGCTTGGCGGCGCCGTCGGGATCGCCCGCGCGGATCAGGGCCACGAGCTTGTCGGTCTCGACGACGTAGGCCCGGAAGGCCGGCTCGATCTTCTTCCAGAGCTCCGCCTCCTCGCCGCGGAGCGAGAGCTTCGCGGCGCGCGCGAGCGCTTCCTCGGCGAGCGCGCGCTCGCGGTCGCGGGCCGCGAACGACTCGGCGGCCCCCGCCGGATCGGACCGCATCGCCGCCACGATCGCGCGCGTGACCTGGAACCGCATTCCCATGAAGTGCGTCTGGACCTGTCCCGCGAAGTGGAGCGCGGGCAGCACGTCCTCGGCGAGATCGTCGATCTCCGTGGAGAGGCGGCCGCTCGCGACGAGCCCCACGGCTCCCACCAGCGCCGACACGAGTGCGAGCAGCAGGAATCCAGCGAGGAGGCGGGCCTTGAGGGTCATGGCGGCGAGCATGGGTTCTCCCTGGGGCGGGGCTGCGCCCCCGCCGGCCCATGGAGCTTGATTCGTGCCAACCCGCGGGATACGGCCGCCGCTGGCGAATCCCAACGAAGTCGCGCGGTTCGCGCCACGCACGGTCGCCGGGAGCACCCGGCGAAAGCCCGCCGACAGGGGGCGTCCGAACCTCGGGTCTGCAGCATCCCATCTCCGCGCAAAAGCGCCGCCCCTACCTGGACCGCGTCGCTCCCACGCGCGGCGCCCGCTCGGAGTTGCCCGGCTGGTCTCGAGGCGGAGGACCTCTCGGCGACGAGCTCCGGTCGCTGCGCGCCGCCATCGACCGGAAGCTGCGGGAGAAGGGACGATGACCCCCGGGCTCATGCGTTGGGCGTCGAGCGGGGCCGGCTCGCGGTGGCGCTCCTCGCCCTGCCGCTCGTGAAGGCCACGCCCGAGCTCGCCCGCGGCGTCCCCGCCGACCCAGCGCGAAGATCGTGGCGGCGGCGAGGCCGATCGCCATCGTGACCACGAGCAGGGTCCGGGTGCCGGCGGCGGTCGCGTCGGTCTCCACGTGCGCGGCCGCGGCCTTCTCCTTCTGGATGTCGATGAGGCGCTGCAGCGGGTCCGCCAGCTCCGGCGGGATCGGACGTCTCCCTGTCGCCCGGAGGGCCGGTCTCGGCCAGGAAGCGTCTCCCGTGCCAACGCCGCGCGCGCGCCGACGCTTTGCAGAGCGAGCAAGCTCGGCTGTGAAACCCGCTCACCGGGGGTGCGACGCCGCCCCGGGAGAGGACCTCCCGGTCCACGGGTGGACCGCGCCTCCGGGTCACCCCGGGTCCGGGCCCATCACTCCCACGCGCAGAGCCCGTCCACCCACGCGGCAGAGCCGTCGCGCAGCCAGCCGTCGAGCTGCGCCTGGTCCTTGAGCTGCTGCCCGCGCCGGCGGGGCACTGCGACGTACCCCGTCTCCACCTCGGCGAGCATCGTCATGTCGACCCAGAGCTTCTCGAACTGGGTGACCGGGAACACGTCCTCCTGCCCGTGGCCCCACCGCTTCTTCACGTCCTTGAGCGTGACGTAGGTCGGCATGCGCGCCGCCACGGCGCGGACGGCCGCCTGGACCTTCGCCGAGTCGCCCGCGGCGACGTCCGCGCGGGAGAGGCCGAACACCGCGAGGAGCCGGTCGAGGTCGATCCAGCAGGTGTTCGAGTTGTAGAACGAGAGGCGGAACTCGTCCTCCTCGCGTGGCATGGCGAGGCCCTCCACGAGCCGGAGCCGCCCGTTGACCCGGGCGAGGCCGCCGCCGCGGTCCTCGATGCGGCGCCGCACGACCTCGAACGTGAGGCAGGCGCCGCTCGCGCGGTGGCGGCCGAGCACCGCGGGATCGACGTCGGCGCCGACGGTGTCCACGTTGTGCAGCAGGAGGGTGCGGAGCCGCGGCCGCTCGGCGAGGAGCCGTGCCAGGACGCCGTTCCGCAGGAGGTTCGGCACCTCGTACCAGTGGCCGACGGGGTGGAGGCACTGGAGCGGGACGTTGTCGACGTAGTCGGTCGCCTCGCCGGTGGCGCGCGTCCAGCCGATGAGCGCCGCGCGGAGGCTGTCACGGACCTTCTGCTGCTGCTCGTCGAGCACCTGCTGCGCGGTCTCCTCCCAGGCGAACCGGAGGTCGCGCTCGGTGGGCACGAGCCGGAGCCCGACCGCGCGGCCGGGAGACAGGTGGAGCGGTCCCTCGTAGCCGTAGCTCCGCACGCGGTCGAGGAACGCGGCGGTCGGACCGTGGGTGAGGTAGCTCGTCGTGAAGACGTGCGGGATCGCGGCGCCCGCCTCGCGGGCGACGCGGCGCGACTTCGCGAGGTGCGTCTCGACGAAGGTCCTGTGCCGGCCGGAGAGGCGGCAGTAGGGGTGGAGCGCCTTCACGACGCCGGCGCCCTGGGTCCAGCGGCTCCCGGCGCCGGCCGCGAGCGTCACCACCGCGACCTCGCCGCCCCGGAGCGCGTCGAGCCCCGCCGCGCGGAGCGCGCGGTCGCCGACGATCGTCTCCCAGCGCGGCACGTCCTCCTCCCGGACGTCCTCGAGGACCGTGCTCACCGGGAGCCGGTTCTGGGCGAGCCCGATCCGCCCGTCGCGCAGATCGGCGCGGATCTGCTCGTGCTGGGCGCGGTCGAAGCCGTGCTCCTCGAGGAGCTCCGCGAGCGAGCGCTCCCCGGCGGCGTCGCCGCGGCTCCGCGGGAGGAGCGCGTCGAAGAGCGCCTGGACCATCCCGCCCAGCTCCGGCCGCGTCCGGCAGGCGGCGCCGAACTTGTCGAGCTCGGCGCGGCGCGGCGCGGGGAGCGCGTGGCGATCCCGGCGGATGAGCGTCGGCACCGTGAGCGCGTAGTAGCCCGGCGGGAGGAGCGCGTCGGCGCCCCGGAGCACGTCGGCCCAGGTCCCGCGCTCGTCGATGGCGAAGTCGTAGACCACCGGCTCCATGGAGAAGGGGAGCGCGCTCCGGAGCTCCGCGGCCGTGCGCGACATGATCTCCTGCATCCGCGCCTGCGCCTCGACCTTGCGCGCCGGGGCGAAGATGAACCCCATGCCGCCGCCCGACATGCCGCCGAGCATCCAGAAGCCCCAGTAGTCGGCGCCGAACGCCTCGCGCGCGCGCGTGATCAGGGTCTCCGTGTACGCGTTGCTCGCCCACGGGATGATCGTCTGGAGGGGCCCCTGGAAGTTGCGCGTGAGCGCGGCGCCGAGCGCGCGCACGTCACCGCGCCGCAGCGCCCCCAGGATCTCGTCGAGGATCCCCATCATCTCGGCGCGGGCCGCCCACTCCGCCTCGGAGCGGAGCAGGTACTTCTCGGTCACCATCTCGAGGATGGGGCCTACGTTCTGCGCCATGCCGCCGTGGACGAGGACGAGGCTGTCCTGCAGGCGGCGCCGCGTCTCCGGCGAGACCTCCTCCGGCCCGAGGATCCGGTGCGAGGGGAGGAGCCGCCCGCGGGAGACGCCGAGCTCCGGGTCGCCCTCACCCGCGAGGACGCCGGTGATGAGCTTCATCCCCGGCCAGACGCCGCCCGAGTCCTGCCACCCGCCGCCGGACCCGCCGAGCCACTCGCCCAGCAGGGCGCGCGCGAGCACGAGCCGCCGCTCGTCCTCGACGAGCCCGCCTTCGAGGGCGCGGGCCTGCCCCGTCGCCCGCATGCACGCCGAGACGAGCGCCGCGAGGAGGGTCGTCGAGACCGCGAGGCGCGAGCCCTTGGGGATGTCGTTCACCGCGCTCACGAGCTCGAGCCCGCGGCCCGGGCCGACGACGCGCGCGAGCAGGTCCGCGAGGCTCTGGCCCGAGCCCTCGACGCCCGGCGGGACGATGCCCGAGGCGATGACCGCCGCCTTGAGGAGGCCGAGGTAGTCCTTCGCGAAGTCGAAGACGTCGGCGAGGCTCGAGACGTCCGCGGTCGCCCCGAGATCGACGCTCGCGAGCCGCAGCACCGGCTCCTCGACGACGCGCAGCCAGGCCTCGACCGGCGGGCGCGGCTCCCGGTCCCGGCCGTGGACGCCGAGGTCCACCGAGACGTTCAGGACCTTCGCGCCCTCGGGGTAGTCCATCCCCAGGAAGAAGATGTCGCTCCACCCGCAGTGCGTGAGGTCCATCCGGACCGGCGTCCGCTCGCGGAGGACCGGGTACGTCCCGTCGGCGCCCTTCGCGAGGAGCTCGGGGCGGATCCGCAGCGGGTGGTCCGCGGGGTGGCCGACGCGGAACATCCACTGGTTCCCGCGCACCGAGCGGACCGACCTTCGCACCTGGTCGGCGAGCGTCTGGAACGCGAGCCGCTGATACGCCGCGGCGAGGGCGCTCGAGATCCCGTCCGACGGACCCTCCGCGGCCTGGACCGCGAGGAACGCGTCGATGGCCTCCTCGAACCGGCGCGCGAGGAGGTGCTCGAACCCCCGGAACGGGATGAGCCCGCGCGCGGCCGCGCCCGGGCCCTGGGCGGCGAGCCGCGCCGGCAGGTGGAAACGGTGGAGGGCGTGGAGGAAGAAGAGGGCGCGGACGCGGTCGTAGAGGTTCTCGCTCCGGCGCCGGAAGGCGTCGAGCGCGGCGCACTCGGCGAGGAGCGCGGGCAGCGGGAGCGCGCCGCAGGCCGCGTCGAGGGCGCGGTCCCGCTGCGCCGGGTCGGACGCCTGGATGAGCTGGACGAGGCCGGTCGTCATCGAACGCGCGCCGCCAGGAGCTCGACCAGCGTGGAGAGGACCTCGTCGCGATCGCGCCCGGAGAGGGCGAGCGCGAGCTGGGCCGAGAGGAGGCCGTAGGTGAGGCCGATGTCGTAGCGCGTCCCGCGCAGCTCGTGGGCGAGGTACCGCTCGCGCGCCGCCAGCTTCGCGAGCGAGGGCGTGAGCGGGACGCGCTCCTTGCCGTCGGCCTCGCGGAGCGCCTCGGCCAGGAGCTCCATCGCGAGCGGCGTGAGGACGTGCATCCCGAAGAAGCAGAGGTAGTGGCCCGCCCGGAGCCCCGGCACGAGGAGCTTCTGCTCCGCCTCGGTCGGCGTGGGCTTCTCGATCACGTGCGAGAGCTCGTAGAGGCCCTTCCGGTTGGCGACGCGCTGCCCGCCCACGGTGCCGTAGAAGGGGAGCTTGCTCTCGTGGGTGGGCTGGACGGCCGACACCGCGCAGCGCTCCGCCTTCGCCGCCTCGACGAGCTGCTGCGCACAGCGCTGCTCGGTCCCGCTGACGTACAGGTGGTCGCCGACGAGGAGGAGGAAGGGCGCACCCGCCGTGAAGTCGCGGGCGCAGTGGACCGCGTGGCCGTACCCCGCCGGCTTCTCCTGCGCCACGAACCGGAGCCGCTTCGCGTGCGGGCCCGCGGCCTTGGCGTACGCCGCCTCGTCCCCCGGCGCGACCACGACGCAGATCTCCTCGACCTTCGCCGCGAGCGCCTCCTCGATGATGATCCGCAGGGCGGTCTTGGTCTCGCCGTCCTGGTCGACGAGCGTCTGGAGCGGCAGCGTGCGCTGCGACTCGCCGGCTGCGGTGATGACGGCGCGGGTGATGTCCACGGGAGGAGGCCTCGGCTTTCGTGCGGCGGCCCGCGGGCGGCGGGGCCGAGGCGGATTATCCCACGATCCGGCGGGGCGGCGCTCGGCCCCTCACGGCCGCAGCTCGCCCGACCCGCGCGCCACCAGGCGCACCGGGAGGACCACCCGCTGCGGCGGCCGGCGATCTCCCGCGAGCCGCGAGAACAGGAGCTCCGCCGACCGCGCCCCGAGCGCCGCGGGGTCCTGGGCGATCACCGTCACGGCGGGCACCAGCGCCTCGGCGAGCTCGAAGTCGTCGAAGCCGACGAGCGCCGGCCGGGCGGAGGGCGACGCCGCGAAGAACCGGAGGACGAGGACCGTGGTGCGGTTGTTGCCCGTGAGCACCGCCGTCGGCGGCCGGCGCTGCGCGGCGAACCGGGCCAGCGCCGCGCGGATCGAGTCCTCGGTGGGCGTGCCGGTCGAGATGAGCGCCTCGTCCAGCGGGAGCCCGAGGCGCCGCATCGCCTCGCGGTACCCGCGCAGCCGCTCGGTCGCGGTGTAGATGCGCTGATCGTCGCCGATGAACGCGATCCGCTTGTGGCCATGGGCGGCGAGGTGCTCGACGGCGGCCCGCGTCCCTCCGGCGTTGTCCACCAGCACGGCGTCGGCCGTCAGGCCGGCGCCGGGACGATCCGCGAACACCACGTGCGTCCCGGCTCGCACCTCCGGCACGAGGTAGCCGTGATCGTCGGGGGTCGGGACGATGACCAGGCCGTCCACGCGCCGGGCGCAGAACGCCAGCGCGAGGCGCCGCTCCCGGGCGGCGTCCTCGTCGGAGGAGCCGGTGAAGACGAGGAAGTCGTGGCGGAGCGCGACCTCCTCGACCGCCCGCGTCAGCACCGAGTAGAACGGGTCCGACACGTTCTCGAGGAGGAGGCCGAGGCTCTGCGTGCTCGTCCCGCGCCGGAGCGCGGACGCGCTGTCGTTCCGCCGGAACCCCAGGGCCTCGATCGCCGCCTGGACGCTCCGCAGGGTCTCGGGGTGGACCGCGGGCTCGCCGTTCACCACCCGCGACACCGTCTTCAGGCTCACGCCGGCACGCCGGGCGACGTCCACCATCGTGGGGCGGGCGCGCTTCGGGGAGGCGCGGGGCTGCCCGGAGCTCGGCATCCCCGGACCAAAGCCCACGCGGGCGCCCGCGTCAAGCCAGGCGACGTCCCGTTCCCCGGCCAGGAAAACGATGTCGCAAGCTCCCGGCGCCGATCGCAACGGCCCCAAGGGGGAACGCGGCCGGCAGGCCGCATTCGCTATAGTCGCGAGCTCAGCCAGACAAGCAATCCGGATCGTGGCGTTCTTCGTTTGCTTCAAACCCCGTGTACGGAGACTCACCCGATGACAACGTCGTCATGCAATCGCAAGGGGCTCGCGCTGCGAGCCCTCCTGGTCTCCGCGATCGCCGCAGCGATCGCGTTCGCCCAGCCCGCCGCCGCCCAGGGCCTCCACGTCAGCGGCACCAACGTCGTCGAAGGGAACGGCAACACCTTCATCATGCGCGGCGTGAACCACGGCCACGCCTGGTTCATGAACCGCACCAGCGCGTTCGCCGACATCAAGTCGTACAACTCGAACGTCGTCCGCGTCGTCCTGTCGAGCGGCCGGTGGGGCACCACGAACACGCCCGCCGACGTCGCCAACGTGGTGAGCCTGTGCAAGGCGAACCGGATGATCTGCGTGCTCGAGAACCACGACACGACGGGCTACGGCGAGGACGGCGCCGCCATCTCGCTCGACGCGGCCGTCGACTACTTCGCCACGCTGCAGAGCGTCCTCGCCGGGCAGGAGGACTACGTCATCATCAACCCCGGCAACGAGCCGATCGGCAACAACAACGCCACCCAGTGGATCAGCGCCACGACCAACGCCATCCGGCGCCTGCGGAGCCTCGGCTTCCAGCACCTCATCATGATCGACGCGCCGAACTGGGGCCAGGACTGGCAGTACGTCATGCGGGACAGCGCGCAGACGATCTGGGCGAGCGATCCCAACCAGAACCTCGTGTTCTCGATCCACATGTACGGCGTCTTCAACACGCCGACCGCCATCACGAGCTACCTCAACACGTTCCGGAGCGCCGGCCTCCCGCTCGTGATCGGCGAGTTCGGGTACCGGAACAACAACAGCTCCAACGTGGACCACGACACCGTGCTGGCCGAGGCCGAGGCGCGCGGGATGGGGTACATCGGCTGGTCCTGGTGCGGCAACAACGAGCCGTACCTCGACATGGTCGTCAACTGGGACCGGAACAACCTCAGCCCCTGGGGCCAGCGGATCCTCAACGGCCCGAACGGCATCGTCGCCACCGCGCGTGAGGCCACGATCTTCGGCACCACCACGAGCTACGGCCTGACCGTCGCCCGCGCCGGGACCGGCGGCGGCACGGTCACGTCGAGCAGCGGCGGCATCAACTGCGGCACGGCCTGCACCGCGAGCTACCCGAGCGGCACGAGCGTGACGCTGACCGCGACCGCGGCGAGCGGCTCGGGCTTCGCCGGCTGGAGCGGCGCCTGCGTCGGCACGTCGGCCACCTGCGTCGTCTCGATGACCGCGGCCCGGACGGTCACCGCCACCTTCAACGCGGTCTCCACGAGCTACACCCTCAACGTGGCGCGGGGCGGCACGGGCAGCGGCACCGTCACCGGCCCGAGCATCAACTGCGGCACGTCGTGCACGTCGGCCTACGCGAGCAACACGAGCGTCACCCTCACCGCGACGGCCGCGAGCGGCTCGACGTTCTCGAGCTGGTCGGGCTGCACGAGCGCGAGCGGCGCGACCTGCGTCGTCGCGATGACGCAGAACCGCTCGGTCGTCGCGACGTTCACGTCGGTCGGCACGAACTACGCCGTGACGGTCACCAAGGCCGGCACGGGGAGCGGGACGGTCACCTCGAACACCGGCGGCATCAACTGCGGCACGACCTGCTCCGCCACGTACGCGAGCGGCTCCACGGTGACCCTCACCGCGGCGGCCGCGAGCGGCTCGACGTTCGGCGGCTGGAGCGGCGCGTGCACCGGCACGAGCACGACCTGCGTCCTGTCGATGACCGCCCAGCGGACCGTCACTGCGACGTTTAACGGCGCTCCCACGGCGTACGGGCTGACCGTCCTGAAGGCCGGCGCCGGCGCTGGGACGGTCACGGGCTCGGGCATCAACTGCGGCCTGACCTGCACCGCGAGCTACGCGAGCGGCACCAGCGTCACGCTGACGGCGACGGCCGCGAGCGGCTCGGCCTTCGCGAGCTGGTCCGGCTGCGCGAGCACGAGCGGCGCGACCTGCACCGTCTCGATGACGGCGAACCGAACGGTCACCGCCACCTTCAACACGAGCGGCGGCGGGACGGCCCCGTGCGCGAACGCGATCACGTTCACCGGCAACACGAACAACTTCAACACCACCGGCGCCGTCTGCTACCGCACCGCCCAGACCATCAACGGCTGGGGCTGCTACAACATGGACGGCCGGACCGTGTCCGTGAACAACACCGCGGTGACCTGCGGCCGGATGCCTTTGCCGGCCAAGTGGTCCGACGGCTACTACTACTTCTCGGTCACCGCGGGCGCCTACCCGTGGGCCGGGATCTACGCGTGGTGATCGCGCCTCCGGCGTGACGCCGAGCTGACCGGAGGGCGGCGGGCCGCGGGGCTCGCCGCCCTCCTCTTTTCCGCCCGTCCGAACCGCCGCGTCACGCCGTTCCGGAGCTTCTAGGGGAGCGCGATCCACCGAGCGCGAGCACGATGTGCCCGCCCCGAGGAGGCGGGCCCCGAGGCTGCGTGGTAGCGTCCGTGTTCCCGGAGGGGCACACGGATGGCTGCGCGACACCGACTGAAGCTGGGCCTCGTAGGGCTCGCTTGGCCCATCTTCATCGAGGAGGTGACCGCCGGGCTCGTCCTGGCGGCCGACACCTGGTTCCTCTCCCGCATCGGCGACGTCGCGGCGGCCTCGGTCGGGTCGCTCGGCAGCGTCCTCATGCTGGGCTACTTCATCCTCCCCCAGTTCTCGACCGCGGGCACCGCGGTCGCGAGCCAGTACATGGGGGCAGGTCGCGACGAGGCGGTCGTCCCCACCTGGATCGGCAACCTCGTCATCAGCGTGGGGCTCGGGCTCGTGCTGTCGGTCGCCCTGTTCTGCTGCGCCCCGTACGTCGGCCTGTGGCTCGGCATGACCGCCGGCGAGGCCGCCTACGCCGCGGAGTTCCTGGGCGTCATAGCGTTCGCCTTCGTCCTCGTCGGCGCGCGCGGCGCCTACGCGTCGGTCCTCGCGTCGCGCACGCTCACGAGCTGGACCATGAGCGTCGCCGTCGTGACCAACGCGCTCAACATCGCCCTGAACGCGCTCTTCATGAGCGGCGCGTTCGGCCTGCCCCGTCTCGGCGTCCGCGGCGTCGCGCTCGCCTCGCTGCTCGCGTATCTCGTCGGCCTCCTCTTGCTCGTGTACCTCGTCCACCGGCGGCTCGGCGTGAGCTTCCGGATCCCGCGCCTCGTGCCGCGCGTGCGCGCCGTGCTCGGGCCCATCCTCCGGATCGGCGTGCCCGCGGCGCTCGAGCCCTTCAGCTGGGTCATGCAGAGCTTCGTGGTCACGGTGCTCATCATCGGGCTCGGGCTCGAGGCGATGGCCGCGAACACGTACATGCAGCGGCTCATCTTCCTGGACATGGCCGTGACCTGGAGCCTCACCGCCGCCGGGCAGATCGTGATGAGCCACATGCTCGGCGCCGGGCGCCTCGACGCGGTGAAGCGCACCTACTGGAAGGTGCTCGCCATCTCCGCCGCCTTCGCCTTCGTGAACATGGCCGCGTTCCTTGCCTTCCACGACGCCGTGCTCGGCATCTTCACCGCCGACGCCGGCATCAAGCGGATCGGGTTCTGGCTGCTCGTCATCAGCCTCTTCACCGAGCCCATCCGCGCCGCCAACATCCTCGGCGGCGTCGCGCTCAAGACCGTCGGCGACGGGCGCTTCTCGCTCGTCGTCGGCGTCGCGTTCATGTGGGGCGTCATCCCCGTGATCGTGGCGAGCAACGCGCTCGGCTGGGGCGTCATCGGGCTTTACGCCGTGCTGCTCCTCGACGAGACCGTCCGCGCCGCGGTGAACGTGATCCGGTGGGCCCGGGGGAGCTGGGTGGGGAAGGCGGTGATCTCGGCGGCGGAGGGTGACGCGCCGGCGGCGGCGCTTGCTAAGCTCCCGTAAGGTCCACCGGACGGGAGATCGCCATGAGCGCCGCCGCGTCGACGAAGGGCCCCTGGAAGCACCGCATCCTGGTGAGCCTGCTGACCGTGACCGCCACGGTCCTCCTGTACTGGCTGCTCGGGTTCGCGGTCGGCGACATCGGCAGCGTGCCCGGGCCGGACTGGACCGAGTACGAGCGCGCGCACCTCGACCCGCAGGTGCTGAGAGAGCAGCAGGACCTGGCGCGGCAGGAGGAGGAGATCCGGCGACAGATCGAGGGCCGGCACCAGCGCCAGGAGCTGCTGCGCCGGAGCACCGACGCCTCGCGCGAGACGATGAACCAGCTCCTGGAGATGCAGCGGCTCGCGCTGCAGAAGAACGTGAAGCCGTCCGAGGCGGAGCAGGCCGCGCTGGCCGACAGCCAGCAGCTCTTCCTCCAGAACCAGCGCGCGTTCCAGGCGCTGAACGACGAGATCGTGGGCCTATCGGAGCAGGCGGCGCAGGTGCAGGTCCGCATCGCGCGCCAGGCCAGGGTGCTGGAGGAGCGGCGCGTTCCCGTCCGCGCCGACTTCGACCGGCTGGCCCGCCGGCACGAGCTCCGGATGGCGGCCCTGAAGCTCGCCTTCCTCCTGCCGCTCCTCGCCGTCGCGGCCTACGCCTTCCTGCGCTGGCGCGCCGGGAGCCTGGCGCCTCTCGTCTACGCCGCGGGCATCGCCGTGCTGGCGAAGGTGGCCGAGGTCGTCCACGAGTACTTCCCGAGCCGGTACTTCAAGTACGTGGCGCTGCTCGCCGTGCTCGCGGTCGTGGTCCGGCTGCTCGTGGCGCTCCTGCGCGCCGCCGCCCGGCCCGGCCGCGAGTGGCTCCTGAAGCGCTTCCGGGAGGCCTACGAGCAGTTCCGCTGCCCGCGGTGCGACTTCCCCGTCCGGCGCGGCCCGCTCCGGTTCCTGCTGCGCACGCGCCGCGGCCTGGTGAACCTCGGCGCGACGCCGACCGGTGAGGCCGATCCCGGCCCGTACACCTGCCCTGCGTGCGGCGCGGCCGTTTACGAGGAGTGCAGCGCCTGCCACGCGGTCCGGCCGTCGCTGCTGCCCTGGTGTGAGCGGTGCGGGGCCGAGAAGGCGATCTCTGCCTGATCCGATCGTGGAGGCCCACAAACACCGAGGCTCAGCCGGCTTGCGCCGCTGGGCATTTTGAAGGTCGACCCGGGTTCGCCTGGGGCGGCGGTTCTTGCTCAAGGAACGTGACGTCGTCTCGCTCGAGCGACGTCACGGCCGAACACCGGCCCCGTGCACCCATCCCGCCCGTCGACTCTCATCGGTGCTGGTGGCCCTGAGTGCACGCGCCGTCGGGTGCGGGGGGACCACGACGCCCGGAGCGAGGACCCCACCCGCACTCTCCGTGCACAGACGAAGCCACACACACACCGAGGCCCAGTCGGCTTGCGCCGCTGGGCGCACTGAAGTTGAGCTCTGTTGTGTGTGCCTGGGCCGGAATCGAGCCAGCGGCACGGGATTTTCAGTCCCAGCCCGGATCTGGCCAACACTGCGTGTCACCACGTCTTTTCGACATACGCGACCCCCGCGTGCATCACCGGTGCAGCAGCGTCGGCCACGTGGAGAGTTGCCTGTTGCGGTCACGGGACCCCGAGGGCATACCGCGCGTTATCGCTGAAATCCGTCACGCAGAACCCGCAGGTCAGCAGCCGCGCTTTCGGGGTCTAGGGTCCGGGTCTCTCGCAGGTCCGCACCCGCCGGCCCACGGAGCTCTGTTCAACCTCGTCGGTGCTATCGGACGGGCAACGGTCGTCCGCTCGGGATTCTCGACCGGAACCATCTCGTCGAGCTCTTCCTCCGTCAGCCGGGAGAACTTCAGCGGGATGCCGGCCAGCTCAAGGAGCCGTTCGACGCGCTCCTGCGGATACGTGACTGGCGTCCGAGGAGGGATCTTCCCAAGCGCCTCGACAACCTGCGCGGGCGTTAGCACAGGCGGGTTCCGCAGCTCGACGAACAGTGGCTTCGTAACGAGAAGCATAGGTAGTCGCGCACGCGAGCTTGGTACTCGGCGTCCCACTCGATCACGTCTGCGTCCGGGTCCTCTGTGTGGTCCGCCGCGAGCGGCGGGTTGCCATCGACAAGACAGTTGCTCGGGAGGGTGAGGCGGCGCTTGCGGTACCAAGCTGCGCCGGCTTCGTGCGTCTTGAACTTGCCCGTGACCTGGAGAACCGCGACTACTCGGTACCCGCGAACAGTCGACCCCGGGTAGCGCCCGACCTTCGTCAAGTACACCGCAACAGCTTCCACTTTGAGCCGAGGCGCGAAGAACCTCTCCCGGCAAAGGGCCGAGATAGAAGGACGGACCGACTCGAGATCAGGTTCCCGTCGGCACGAGGCGTCGACGAACGGCGGGTGCTGGTGGCGCGCCACAGCCTTGCGTCCTGAGGTCGTCGCACACAGCGGTTGGAACCGCACGACCCAGCAGTCCATATCCCCTCCGATCAGCTCTGGTGCCGCGACTCGGCGCGCGGGCCGCGTTTCACCCGGACGATACCAGGCTAGACGGTCGGGGTCCGTATCACGGCGCCGTCAGCCAAGGCGCAAGCCCAGCGCCCATTCCCGAGGTGAACGCCCGGAACCCACCTGCTCGGCTGATGCCGCGGACCTCAAGTTCAACGCCGATGATCGTGCGCCTGCCGATGACCACCCTCTCGAACTCGGTACATGCGCCTGTCGTCGGCACGCCATCGCCGGCTCGCGGGATCCGCGGGTAAGCCAGGACGATCCGCTCCGCACCCGTCGCTTCGAGGAAGGCCATGGCTTCGTAGATGTCGGCCTCGGCCATCCTGGTCCGCCCGCGCTCCACACGGCCCTTGTACTTCGCATCGACGAGAAGGACAGGAGGACTTTCGGCGCCAACGGTGACGTCCGGACATACAGATACGCTTGTCTTGATACCGTCGTTCGTGCGCTCGCCCAGGGTGAACGGCCGCTGCCCGGAGACCTGCAACGAAGCGCCGGCACGAGCGCCGAGGAACACGAGGTCCTCCCAACAGCGCCAGGTATTCATGACAAACCCCGGCGCACTCAGACCACCTCGTTCGAGGTGGAGACCGAACCCATCAGCGACCTGACGCGAAAGATCGTATAGGGGCTGCCACACCCTCGCGCGCGTCGGAACTGTGCGGGGCCGGTGCCGCTGCGACGCCTGTCTCTGCGGCGCGAGCGCGTCGTATACCCGCGACAGTTGTTTTCGAGTTTCCGAATCTCGCACCTCGGGCAGGAGTTCCACGACCGCGGCCTGGATCGTGGCGTTGAATCGGTTCGCCCGGTCGAACGTGACGCGGGTCTGTCGAAAACCGTCGGCCTCAGGGACCGCAATGCTCTCCTCGTCGACGTCCCCGTCGTACGTGAACTCGACGGTCGGTCTTCGGCGGTATGTCCTGAGAGGCCGACGGTGGTTCTCCCAGTACATCCCGGCGATGGACCGGCCGATCAGCGTGGCAAGATCGTCGCGCGCGCCGTGCCCTGCACTCACGCGGCTGCGCGGAAGTACTCGTCCATGCCTCGACAGCGTCGCGAGGACGAAGAAGTCCTCTCGCCAGGTCTGCCAGTCGTTCCCGAGGAACTTCGGCGCGATCTCGAGTTCGAGAACCGGAGACAACCGAAGTAGCCCAGCAACGTCTGCGACGAGTACCGATTCGCGGCGCACCTGGACGGGCGGACTACCCGTCCTCAGCGACTCGCGCAGCCGCTCACCGGTAGCGGTGAGAAGGCGCTCGATTACGGTCTCCGGGACCCCCGTGGCGGTCGACGCCGCGGCAACGACGCCTTCGGCCTCTTGGTACTCGACGATGGAGCACCGGTGCGGAGATGCCGAGTGCGTCACGGCTCGGCGACCGCGAGCAGCAGCTTGTAGAGCAGGCCGTCTGGGACCGGATCGGGCCCGGTCAGCTCGACGCGCGGCTCGTCAGCAAACATCCGTTCCTCGAGCTTGTAGACGTGCGCCGGTCCGTTCTTGACCACGTTGAGCGTTGCCGCCGTGCCCCGAACGTCGCCGAAGAAGACCTCGTCGATGTGCGCACGAATCGTCTTCCAGCCTTCGCGGATGTACGAAGTTGCCTCCGCGACGTTTCCCGTAAGGGGTGGAGGGCCGAGCATCAGCACGCCGTGGCCGATCTGGAACTCGGCGCCGCGACCAAGAGCGATCCGGCGATTCACAGCTTCCCAGGCGCGCACCGCCGCCGAGAATACGTCCTTTGCCGCGCCAGGTACCGCAGGCGGTGCGGGGATCGGTGCGGACAGTCCGAAGTGCTGCTCAAGGACCGCACGGCTGGGATCGAGCCGGTACGTGCTCCAGCGCCGCAGGAACGCGACGTCGAGCGCCTCCACGGACGTGTCGGCCTGGTTCATCGCTGCGAGAATGAAGAGGTCTGCGGGAAGCGCGTACTCCTTCGACTTCCCCGTCGTCGGATCGAGCAGGTCGAAGTACTGCGTATCCGAACCAGGAGTTCCTTTTGGGTCGAGGCGCTTGTCGCCTTCGATGGCGACGATGCTGCCGCCGAAGATCTGAACGGCCGGTCCCCGGTTGATCTCGTCGATGATCAACAGCGACGCGCCGTCTGGGGTCATGGCGTGCTCTGCCGCTTCGTAGAGCTTCCCGACTGTGACGACGAACCGTGTGCCCGCCCCTGCGCCCGCGCCCACCTCCGGGACGATGCCGGTCACGAAGTCGCGGTACTTCGAGTTTTGGTGGAACACCGTCCGGAAGATCTTCGGCTTTGCCTTCCCGCCGCCCGGAACCGGCGGCGCCTTGACGGGCGGAGGCGTTGCAGGAATCGCGACCTTCGCCCCCGGAACGTAGACCGGGCCCTTCGCCGTCGGCCTGTAAGTGAACAAGCGCGCGACCTCGTTTAGGAGACGCGACTTGCCAGTTCCAGGTGCTCCCGAGATAAGAACATTTCGACGCTTAGTCAGCAGGTCCGCGACTGCCGTCGCCTCAGGCGAAAACCCGTTAGCCATTGCTGGACGTCCACTGGGTACCCGCGACGAAGTCGATGTAACCCACGGGCGCCTTGTTCGCTGCTCGGTTGTCAAAGGCGTGGAGAATCGGCTCAGCGACGGAACGGTGCCACTTGCCACCGCGCAGGGATGCGACAGTCACGAAGTTCGCCCACACTTGGCCCTCGTCGTTCTCAACAAGGAGGACGAACGCCGCCCCTTCAGCTTCCGGAGGCGGCTGCTTGATGGGAGGGATGTTCGTGACGCGCCGAAGCCTCCACTCGGTGGGGCGGGCGTCAGTCGGGGGCTCAAATACCGCCTCTACCGACTTGACCGTGCCCTTCTCGTCCCAGTGGACGTCGCCGACGCGGACGTCGAGCTCGACGGTGGCGCCGCCCCGCTGGCGCTCCTCCGTCCGCGTGGTCGGAAACATCTCGGCCACGACGTCCTCGAACTTCTCGGCGGGTGAGTACCTCAGATCTCGCGCACCACCTCCGGACCGCGAGATGTTTGAGACACCGTCCTTCTTCTTGCGGTCTCCCGGGAGGAACTCCCGGAAGATCACCCGGCGCACTCCCGACGGCTTCGCTCCAACCGCGCTCGGCACCGACTCCCTCCTTCGGTCGGGACCTGGACGTATGCGAACTCGCCAGGGGTGTAGGGCATCGCGCCCAGCGCCTTCGCCCTCGTCACCCTCGCGGCCCGTTTCTCGTCGCTCTTCCCGCTCAGCTCGCTTGCCTTGAGCAGGAACAGATCCTTGGTGACCGTCGATGAGAACTCCCCCGGCAGGGACGGCTGACCGCGATCAATCAGAGGGAAGTCCCCGAGGAGGTCTTCTAGCACATCGCCATCCACTCCGTAGGCCCTAGCGACCTGCGCGTCGATCTCCGCGCGCATCTCGGCGACCCCCCAAGCGTCGACGGGTTCCCCCTGCTGCGCGTCGAGCCGAACGAGCTCACGCGCGAGCGCGATCAGACGGCGAGCTGGGACGCCGTCCAAGTGCAAAGCGGGGAACGGGAGTCCAAGCAGGACGAAGTAGTTGACGGTCGTGGTGACGACGCGCCGCAACAGCCAGTCGAACGGAAGGCTGTTCGCGACGGCAAGAAACAAGAAGGCTAGCGACTCGTTCGCGAACGTGATCGTCGGAACCTTGTTCCCGCACACCGCTCCTGGCGGTACGAGGGCCGCAAGCATCGACCGCTCGTTCGTCTGTCCGGTGATGTCGCAGAACCCGACACGCGCCCTAGTGACCCGGGCGGCAACGGACGTGGAAAGGTCCTCAAGGCGAATCCAGAACTGCGGACTCGTCTTGCTGCTGCCGAGAGGGTTGATGGACCACGCGGCACTCCGTCCTGTACCCGAGACGTAGCTCTTCGCGCCGAACCGATACTGGTGAACCATCCGGCCTTCGATCACTGGCAGCCGGCTTCCCTCGCTTTGGCGGGTGAACTTCGCCCGGTCGCGCGTCATGTCCACTTCCCGGACGATCTTCATCCGCCACTCCGGAGCGAGCTTCTCCAGCAGCTTCCCCCGCTCGCACATCCGCCGGAACATGTGCCAAGCCTTGTCGTCCCTGACCTCAGGAACCGTGAGATCCCGACGCAGGGACATGAGCGCGTCGCGCTCCAGCCGGGCCACCGATGTTTCGGTGATCCCTTCGTCTGTCCCGCTCGCATACCTGAGGTAGAGCGCATCGCCACGCGCCCCGAGTTCGGCATGCACCGCGAGGAACTTGAACCGGGTGTCGATCTCGAAGAATCGCGCCTTGTTGTCGAAGACGGTGAACTCGAGCCGGCTTGAACCATCAAGAAGCGCTCGGCGTAGAGCCTCGGTCCCCTGCGAGCGGATCAGCCCCGCGGGGACAAGGAGCGCGAGCTGACCTCCTTCCCGTGTGGCGCGCATCGAGAACTCGAGGAACGCCCTGTACAGGTCGAGCTCGCCACCAGCCTGGCGCGGATACAGCGTCGCAACCTGATCGCCGTACGCCGCACTCTTCTGCTTGGCGGATTCGAGCTCCGCTGCGTCGCCATCCTCTTCGTACTCGTCGCCGTAGTTGCGAACGACGCCCGACGCCTGAAGGAACTCGTGACGTGTGACCTTGAGCTTCTCCCACGGAGGATTCCCGATCACGACGTCGAATCCCTTCGGGGCAACGTCTCGCCACGCCTCAGGGCCCGCGAGAAGACTGTCCTGACACCGAAGGTGGTCGGCAAGCGACTGGATCGCAGTGATGTCGTCGGTGAGGCTAGCGAGCGCAAGCCTCGCGCCGCGCAGAGCCGCGCGAGACAAGTCGGCTGCGTATATCGAGCGCGCGACGAACCGGCGCAGACGTGCTCTGTCGGATCCGCAGAGATGCAGCGCGACCGCCGCGAGCAAGATCCCGGTCCCGGCTGCCGGATCGAGCACCTTGAGACCGGTTGCGAATCCTCGCCAAACCTTGCCTGCCAGGTACCCTGCGAGCCGAAAGTCCGTGTAGTACGCTCCGTTTACGCGCCGTTCTGCACGGGAGACCTCCGGTCGAGCGAGTGACGCGAGCGCGAGCGCGGCAGGGGCCCGCGTCGCCAGCAGCGCGTCATGCGCGGACATGACAACCGCACGAGCGGTCCGTGAGTCTATAGCGTACTCGCGGCGGTCGACGGCTCTGTACTCATCGAGCGAGAAGCCGCCTACGCGGCTCGCGAGCGCCTCCAGCAGTTCCAGTCGCGCTTCTTCGCGTGTCGCGTGCAGCTTCTTCATCGCGAGCGCGAGCGCGACCCGCACGGGCTCGAGAACGACCTCCTCGACGGGCCGTGGTGCGCTCATGCGAACGCCCTCGTACGGCGAGCGCGACGCTCCACCTCGAGAAGGACCTCACGAACCGAATCGCCAGCTTCGCACGCTGCCCGATTGGGCCGGTACCGACCAATGTCGCCGACCGCATGGACGGACAAGGACCCGAGCGTCGCGAGCGCGTCCTCCAACTGCGGGAGAGAGATGTGCCCCTCCGAGCTGTACGAAAGAAGAACCCTACGGGCCGGCAACGCCGAAATGAGCTGACGAAGCGCCTCCAGCGCCCTTCGGCGGTAGCAGTAGTCGGAAGCCTTGTCCTGCCACGGTCGGAGCCCGGTAATCCCTTCCACTTCCGGTTCGTCTCCGACCGCGATGGTTTCCAGGATGTGGTAGTAGGCCGCGTACTGCCGCTTCGTATACGGTGGATCCAGGTACACCGTGTCTGCCTCTTCGACCGGGACGTTCCGAGCATCCCCGTTGTAGATCTCCACCTCCACGCGAACCGGGAAGAGTTGGCGCGGTCGCAGGACGAGCGGCTGAAGCGCGACGGGCGACCACTTCGCAAGGAAGCAGCCGTACGTGCCAGCGATGTTCGCCACGCCGTTCACAGCCTCGAGCAGGTCTCCGAGGAGGAGATTCTCCTCGGCACTCGTGATCACTCCTTCCGCTGACCACTCGGCGATCTGATTGCGAACCGCGTCGATCCGGATGGCGTTCTCTTCCGTGAAGTAGCGCCTCCCACTCCGTGACGTATCGGCGCGGCGGAAACGGGGCTCTCGTGCATCGATGCTCGTTCCGTACTTCGCGGACGCGGGACTGTACTCGCGCCAGATGAATCCCTCGACTCCCTCGAGATCGTTGAGCGTGCGGACTGCTTCGGCGTACCCCCCTAGTCCTGCGAACCGAGCATGCTCGCGTGACACGAGACGTGCCGCAGACAGGACAACCGCGCACCGCAGGTGGTCATTCAGGCGCACGGACCACCCGCGTCGGGCAGCGGCCGCGGCGACAACTCCCGTCCCGCAGAAGGCATCGACGAACATGGAACTCGAGCGCGAAGGCGACCCGATCAGGTTGGCCAGCGCCTCGACAACGCGCGCCTTTGAACCGATGTATCGAAGTCCCACGTTCGTCCTCGCCAAGAGCTCCGTTTCAACGCCGACGGCGCTTCGTCTTCTTGTCCTCAGGTTCCAGCAGGCCTCGAATCTCCAACCACTCGCGAATCACAAGTCGCGCCTGAGCTGAGGCGGTCCGCTCCTCGTCGCGCGCCGCCCTGACAAGGGCTTCCTTCATCTCTGGCGTCATCCGCACGTTCACGTACCGGTCACGGGCCACGCGACACGACGATATCACTCCCGACCGACCCTCGGAGATCACATCGTGATCGCATGTGATCGGTTCGTCGGCGCTTGTTGTTCCGGAGCAACCTTTGTGCCGACATTCGCAGTGACGTCGGCGGCCAGATCCAGCCTCCACGGACCAACGAGTTCTGGCGCCGGTAGCCGTCTCGCGGACCCGCGGACGAAGCGCGGACCTCGCCGGGTAGTGCGCGCCCCGTCTTCGGGAATGGGCGAGTGGGATCGCCCGCCTGACGCGATCTCAACTCGAACGCGACACGTCCGCCCCCTTGGTGACACTGGGGTCAAGGAGGCCGCCTCGAGGTTCCTGATGGCTCGCAACATCAGCAAGACGGTGTACGTCGGCGAGACGCAGGGTTATACGACGCGGTCCAGATCGACGTTGTCCCGCCCTTCCACACACCCATCCCCGACCGCAAGGCGCTCGTCCGTGGCGACACCGGCGAGAGCTGGCCGTCGTCGGGCGTAGCTACGAGGTATCCTGTTCGCCCAGATCGCACGCACGCTCGTGTAGGCCGCGGGCGATGTGAAGGCGTGTTGGAACGGGGAGGAGCCGCGGTATAGCGCTGATCAGGGTGCGGCCAGAGAGCGCGGCCGCACCTGGGCTGAAACTTGCGAGCCGACCTCCGGTATGTAGCACTGGTCGTACTGATCCTTGGCTGTCCCCTAGCCTTTGCAGTTCCCCTAGACGTTGGAGGAAACATGCCGACCCCCGAGGGAATCCCCTCGCCTACTCGAGCCGCCCCGGCTCGGGATCCCGACACGATCGTTGGTTTTGCCTGGTTCCCCTCGAACCGCGATAGGGGCGTGAGCTACGCCACCTACGTGGCCGAGCTAGCGCAGAAGGCGCAGCGCGAGTCGTGGGACGACCCGACGAACCCGACTACCGGTAACAACGAGATCCTCACCTCGTACCTGCACTTCACGTTCAGGCGCCTCAAGGAGGAGGGGAAGATCGTGTTCGTCGAGGCGCGACCGGCAAGCGACGGAACGCCGGCGGTACCAGCCGCGGCGGCGTTCAACACGGGTCTGTTCACCGAGAACTACGAGCAGATCTACGCGTACTTCGAGAAGAACACTCGGCAGGGAATGCAGGACTGGGTGTTCAGGGGATGGCACCTCGAATCCGACCGAGCGCTTCGACGCTTCGACGGGATCGAGGTGAAGCCCGCACGCTACTTCGAGAAGCCCGCCGACCTTATCTACAACCCTGACTGGCCTCTCATCCCGGATCTGGATCACATTCTCGACGACAACGCGGCGCGGTTCCCGGAGTGGTTGCGGGACGACGCGTTTAAGCGCCGGGTCTTCCTTCAGGGCGCGATCCAGGACGCCGAGAAGCGCGTCCGAATCAACTGGAGGACGGCGGTCCCTCAGTACTACTTCCCGCCGACGGGCGCTCGCGGCCACATCCAACTGCTGCTGCCGCTGTCGTTGACGAGAGCCGGCAAGACCGATCTCGCGCTGGTCGTCGACCCGCAAGAGCGGAGCTACCGCGCCAACACAGCCCTGCCGTTGAACCTTGCGTATAAGAATGCTCGGCTGATCTCCCGGCAAGAGACGGAGTGGCTCGGGACGGCATCGAGCGGACCGCAAGTCCTCAACCCGCAAGCCGCGTAACCGTCCCTCACTCGCTGCGCCGTGTCGATGGAGAAACGCGCGGGCACCCGGAGGCCGGACGCTGATCAAACCCCGCGCCCCGGTTCGGCCCGTACGATCAGTTTTCGGTGTTAGGCTCGCTCCCGAACCGCCGTCTTCCTCGGCGGCTTGCTTCTCTTCTCTCGAGGACCCGCCGCTCCCCATGAAGCGCGTCTACGGTAGGCTGCCGCTCGAGGATCTCTGCCGCGGTTCGGCGACGCCCTCGGCGAGGACTGCATCACCGGTGCATCAGCGTCCGCGGACAGCGTGGATCCGATGAACTCCATAGACGCATCCCTGCCGCCTCGGTGACGAGCGAGAAGCCGCTCACGAACGCCACAAACACCGAGGCCCCACCGGCTTGCGCCGTGGGGCCTACTGAAGTTCGAGCCGAGTTGTGTGTGCCTGGGGCCGGAATCGAACCAGCGACACGGGGATTTTCAGTCCCCTGCTCTACCAACTGAGCTACCCAGGCGTCCTGCGCCCCCGGCGGCAGCTGGAGATCCGGACCGCGCGGGACGGCCTTTCTACGATCGACGGCCGCGAAATGCAAAGGGAAAGTACCCGCGGTGGGGAGCCGCCGGGCGAGGTGCGGGTGCGGCGGGGAGCCGCCGGGCGAGGTGCGGGTGCGGCGGGGAGCCGCGATCGGACCGGCAGCCGCTCACCCTTCGACAGGCTCAGGGTGAGCGGACTTGCAGGACGCGACGCTACCGCCGCGCGGGCGTGATCGACGAGACCGGGCCGCGCGCGGTCGCGACGCGCGCGCGCACGCGGGGCGAGCGGCGCTCGAGCTGGAGCTGCTCGGCCATCGCGACGGCGTGCGCCTCCTGCGACGTGCAGGCGATGGCCGAGACGCTTTCGTGGCGCGTCCGCATCTCCTCCCAGAACCGCACGCGCTCCCCGGTGACGAGGAGGCGCGCCTGGAGGTCGTCGAGGTCGTTCATCAGCGCGCGGTGCTCGGCGGCGAGGCGGCCGAGGCGGACGTCGCGATCGGCGGGTGGCGCGGACGCCGACGTGCCCGCGGCGAGCCCGGTGGCGGCCAGGACCAGGACGGCGAATGCGATGATAGCTCTCATGCAGCACCCCCGTCGGCGCCGACGGCGCGCCCCGAACGGTGGGCAGTTTGCTCATTCACGCCCACACCGGCAACCTCCGCGAGGGACCCGCCCCGCAGGGTGCCCCTCGAAGGGTCCCGCTTGCTTCACTGTGAGAGTATTCACTGACAGAGCACGGCGGGGTGTCGCGCTGCGCCGACACGCGCGGGGTGTGACGCGACGCGCGCGCCGCGAACGATCACGCGGGCTTGCAGCGGGGAGCGCGACGAGGCGCGGCGGCGCGCCTCACACGCGCGGGATCGCCTTCAGGACGGCCTTGCCGTCCTTCACCTCGATCCGGAACTCGATGCTGCGGGCCTTGAACTTGGCCATGAGCTCCGGGACCTGCTTCTGCACGCTCTTCGCGAGGGCGTCGTAGCTGAGCTTCGAGACGTCCTCCTGGCACCGCTTCTTCGCGTCCACGTACGCGGAGTACAGCGCGCGCAGCTCCGGCTCGCTCGTGCCGGTGAACGCGGCGGCCGGGCGGGCGGTCGCCCCGGCGGCCGTCCGCGCCGTGGGCGGGGCGCCGGCCGGTGCGGCGGCGGCAGCCGCAGCCGCCGACGCGCCCGACTCGGCGCCCGGCTTCGGCGCGGGCGCCTCCTTGCGATGCAGCCGCGCTTTGAACAGGTCGCGCCGGTAGGTGCCGGCCTCCTTCTCGCGCGCCGAGCGCAACCACATCCGCTCGTACGAGAGGAACCGCGCGTGAAGCGTCTGGAGCCGGAACTTGAGGCCGGTGTTCCGGGTGAAGGCCTCCTTGAGCTTCTCGACGCGCCGCTTCATCTCCCCGCGCTCGCGCGCGGGCTCGCGCCGCTCGATCCCGAGGAAGTACTGCTCGTAACGGGCCTTCAGCTCCTCGAGGTCCTCCTCGACCTCCTTGCACTCGTCGGCGAGCTGGTCGTTCGCCCGCTTGGACGCGATCGTGTCTTCGACCGTGGGCGACGTGCCGGGCCGCGGCGGCTGGCCGGGGCGGCCGGGGATCCGAGGAGGGAGCGCCACGCGCCGAGTCTAGCGGCCGATCGGCCGGCGGATCAACGCGCGCGGCGCGCCTACACCGGCGCCGCGGCGGTGTCCGGACGGGGCTTCGGCGCGAGGACCCAGACGGCGACGCCGACGGCGAGGATGGCGACCGACGTCCACTGGCCCGAGTTGAGCCCGAGCGTCAGGCTCCGCTCGAGGTCCCCGCGGAAGAGCTCCACCGCGCCGCGGAGCAGGGCGTACAGGACGAGCCAGGTCGCGAACACCTGCCCGTGGAACCGCTTGCGCGGCCGGACGAGCAGCACGAGCACGAGGAAGATCGCGAGCTCGCCGAAGGCTTCGTAGAGCTGGGCGGGGTGGAGGAGCGCGGTGTGCTCCCCGTCGGCCGCGAGGAAGGCCGCGCGGTGGTACCGGTGCGGATCGGACGCGAACGCGTCGAACACCGCCGAGCCCTCCGGGAACCGGACCGCCCACGGGACGCCGTCTCCCGCGCGGCTCCCCCAGCAGCACCCGGCGGAGAAGCAGCCGAGGCGGCCCAGGAAGTGCCCGAACGCGACCGAGGTGACGAGCGTGTCGGCGTGCGGCAGGAACGGCATGCCGCGCCGCCGCAGGAACCACCAGGTGGTGAGCGCGGCGGCGATGAGGCCGCCGTAGAAGACGATCCCGATCTTCCAAACGACGAGGAACCGCGGCCAGGTGCCGAACGGCGTCTCCGCCCAGAACTCCGGGCCGGTGAACTCCTCCAGGTTGAGGAGCACGTAGAAGAGCATGCTCCCGGCGAGCGCCGAGAGGAGGATCCAGAACGAGAGGTCCGCGAGCGCCTCGGCGTCCTGCCCGCGCCGGCGCGCCTCGCGCTGCGCGAGCGCGACGCCCGCGAGGAAGGCGGCCGCGAGGAGGAGGCCGAAGCCGTGCAGCGGCAGGCGGAGCTCGCCGCGGAGGGGGCCCCTCGCCCAGGCGACGAGGACGCCGCCGCCGAGCAGCGCGAGGAACCACGCGTCGCCGCGCACCGCCCGGACGAACGGCCGGAGCCCCTGGCCGCGCACGCCCCAGGACGCGGCGAGCCCGCGCGCGGCCGCCACGAGGACGAGGACCCCGAGCGCGATCGGGAGGCCCCAGCCCGCGGGGATGGTGATCGTGAAGAGGACGGGCAGCACCGGTCAGCCCTCCCGCGCCGCGCCCTCGAGCTCCCGCTCCGCCGCCTTCGCCTTCCGCGTCCCCGGCTGGAGGAGCAGCATCGCCACGCCCAGGACGATGCAGGAGTCGGCGACGTTGAACGTGGGCCAGTGCCAGCCGCGCGCGGACCAGTCGATGAAGTCGATGACGTACCCGCGCGCGAGCCGGTCGACGAAGTTCCCGACGGCCCCCGCGAGCAGGAGCGCGAGCGCCACCTGACCGTAGCGCTGCGTCGGCTCGAGCTTGCGGTAGTAGCCGAGGATGAACCCGACGGCGGCGAGCGAGATGACGGTGAAGAAGACCGTCCGGACGCGCTCGGAGAGGTCCTGGAAGAGGCCCCAGGCCGCGCCCTCGTTCTCGACGTACTTCATCGCCCACCACGGCTTCCACACGACGTGCGGCGCGGTCGCGTAGGGGAGGAGGTGCCGGTGGCCGTAGAACCCCTTCACCTTCTCGCCCAGCGTCGTGTCGCCCCGGACCTGGAAGACGGTCGTGAGGCGATCGACGGCGAGGAACTTCGTCGCCTGGTCGAACGAGATCAGGACGGCGAAGACCACGGCGAGCAGCGTCCACTTCCCGGGCCCGCGGCTCCCCCCATGCCGCCTCCCATTCATCCTCGGGTCCGGGAGGCTCATGTCAGGGCGTCCGCGCACTTGCCGCAAACGGTCGGGTGCGCCGGATCCTTCCCGACGTCGTCGCGGTAGATCCAGCACCGCTCGCACTTCACGCCCGGGGCGCGCTTCACCTCGACGGCGAGCGGGCCCTTGGCGAGCTCGACGCCGGAGACGATGAAGAGCGTCGCGAGCTCGTCCTTCGCCTCGGCGAGGAGGTCGTACGTCTTCCCGTCCGCGTGCACGACGACGCTCGCCTCGAGCCCGGAGCCGATGAGCTTCGCCTTCCGGGCCTCCTCGAGCTTGCCCTGCACCGCGGCCCGCACGTCGAAGAGCTGCCCGTACCGCGCGTCGAGCGCCTCGGCGTCCGCCGGCCGCGCCCGCTTCGGCAGCCCCGCGAGGAAGACGCTCTCGGCCGGCCGCGCCGGCAGGAACGACCAGGCCTCGCTCGCCGTGAACGAGAGGACGGGGGCGAGGAGCCGGATGAGGTCCTCGGCCACGGCCTGGAGCACGGTGAGGGCCGACCGCCGCGCCTTGCCCCACTTCTTCGAGGTGTAGAGCCGGTCCTTGATGATGTCGAAGTACTGGGCCGAGAGCTCGACCGCGCAGAACTGGATCGTGGCGTGGTAGGCGACGTGGAACTCGTAGTCCTCGTACGCCTTGGTCACCTTCTCGTCCCAGGCCGCGAGCCGCCCGAGCGCCCAGCGGTCGATGGGGAGGAGCTCCTCCACCGGGACCGCGTGCGCCTTCGGGTCGAACCCCTCGAGCGCGCCGAGCACGTACCGGATCGTGTTCCGGATCTTCCGGTACCCCTCGGCGACGCCCCCGAGGATGTTCTCGGAGAGCGTGACGTCGTCGCGGTAGTCGGATGCCGCGACCCAGAGCCGGAGGATGTCGGCGCCGTACTTCTTGATGATGTCGGCGGGGTCGATGCCGTTGCCCGCGCTCTTCGACATCGCCTTGCCCTTGCCGTCGAGGAGGAAGCCGTGCGTGAGCACCGCGCGGTAGGGCGCCTTCTCCTCGAGCGCCGTCGCGGTGAGGAGCGCGGAGTGGAACCAGCCGCGGTGCTGGTCGGAGCCCTCGAGGTAGAGATCCACCGGGATCCCCATCCCCTCCTTCTCCGCCACCGCCGCCCAGGAGACGCCCGAGTCCCACCAGACGTCGAGGATGTCCTGCTCGCGCCGGAACTCGGCCTTGCCGCACTTCGGGCAGGCCTCACCCTGCGTGAACTGCGCCGGGGTCCGGCGGTACCAGGCCTCGATCCCCTCCTCCTCGAAGGCGCGCGCGACCTGATCCATCACCTTCTGCGAGAGGAGCGGCTCGGCGCAGCCCTCGCAGTAGAAGACGGGGATCGGCACGCCCCAGGTCCGCTGGCGCGAGAGGCACCAGTCGGGCCGGTTCTCGATCATGTTGTAGATGCGGTCGCGCCCCCAGCGCGGGATCCACTGGACCTTCTCGATCTCGGCGAGCGCCTTCGTGCGCAGGTCGCGGTGGTCGAGCGAGAGGAACCACTGGTCGGTCGCCCGGAACACGACCGGGTTGTGGCACCGCCAGCAGTGCGGGTAGCTGTGGGCGAGCTTCGCCTTCGGGTCGGAGAGGAGGTGGCCCGAAGCGTGGAGGTCGTTCACGATCTCCTGGTTCGTCGCGAAGATCTCCTTGCCCGCGTACTTCCCCGCCTCGGCGGTGAAGCGGCCGGCGCCGTCGACCGGGTTCAGGACCTCGAGCCCGTACTTCATGCCGACGACGTAGTCCTCGGCGCCGTGGCCCGGCGCGGTGTGGACGAGGCCGGTGCCGGCGTCGAGGGTCACGTGGTCGCCGAGGATGACCGGGCACTCGCGTCCCATGAACGGGTGCTGGTAGCGGAGCCCCTCGAGCGCCTTCCCCTCGAACGTCGCCAGGATCTTCTTCGGATCGATCTCGGCCCCGCCCGTCGCCGCGAGGAACTGGCCGAGGAGGTCCTTCGCCACGACGACGACCGACGGGCCGAGATCGTACGCGACGTACGTGAACTGCGGGTGCGCGGCGACCGCGAGGTTCGCGGGGAGCGTCCAGGGGGTCGTCGTCCAGATGACGAGCCGGACCTTCCGGCCGGCGAGCTTCGGGTCGGGGAGGGGCGAGACGAGGTCGAAGGCGACGTGGATCGACGGCGAGGTGTGGTCCTCGTACTCGACCTCGGCCTCGGCGAGCGCGGTCCGGTCGGTGGTGCACCAGTAGACCGGCTTCTTCCCGCGGAAGAGGAACCCGCGCTCGGCGGCGCGCGCGAAGGTCCGGACGATCTCCGCCTCGTAGCCGCGCGCCATGGTCGCGTACGGCGTCGCCCACCGGCCGAAGATGCCGAGCCGCTTGAACGACTCGCGCTGCCTGTCGATCCACTTCTGCGCGTACTTGCGGCAGGCCTCGATGATCTGGGCCCGGTCCATCTCCCGCTTCTTCGGCCCGAGCTCCTTGTCCACCTTGAGCTCGATCGGCAGGCCGTGGCAGTCCCAGCCGGGCACGTAGTCCGCCACGTCCCCGCGCATGTTGCGGTACTTCACCACGATGTCCTTGAGGACCTTGTTGAGCGCGTGGCCGATGTGGATGTCGCCGTTCGCGTACGGGGGTCCGTCGTGGAGCACGAACCGCGGCCCGTTCCTCCCCGCGTTCTGGGCGACGAGCCGCTGGAAGATGGCCTGCTCCTCCCACTGGCGCAGGATCTCGGGCTCCCGCTGGGGGAGGTTCCCCTTCATCGGGAAGTCGGTCTTCGGGAGATTGACGGTCTCTTTGTAGTCCACGTGGGCGTTCCGCCTTGGAAAGACAAGGGTTCTAGCAGCGGCCGGCGGGGCGATCAACGAGCCTCTTGTCCCGCTGGTTTCGAACCTCCCGCCGCGCCCTTCGACGGGCTCGGGACGCGCGTTGCGGCTCCCCACCGCGACGGCTAACCTTCGCTCGCCCATGCCCGCCCCGAAGAAGAGCGCCACACGCTCCCGGCGGGCCTCCCGCGCGGGCGAGAGATCGGCCCCTGGAACGCTTCGCCTCGCGATCCTCTCGCGGAACGCCCGGCTCTACTCGACCCGGCGGCTCGTCGAGGCGGCGAAGCGGCTCGGGCTCGCGCCCCTCGTCCTCGACACGCTCCGCTGCAACATGGTCGTGGCCCGCGACGCCCCGCGGATGCTCTACGGGGGCGAGGAGCTCGTCGCGACCGAGCTCCGCGTCGTCATCCCCCGCATCGGCGCGTCGATCACCGGCTACGGCCTCTCGGTCGTGAACCAGCTCGAGCTCATGGGGGTCCCGGTGCTCGCGGCCGCGACGCCGATCGCGCGGTCGCGCGACAAGCTCCGCGCGCTCCAGCTCCTCTCCCGGTTCGGGATCGACATCCCGCGCACGGTGATGTGCCGCTTCCGCGAGGAGGTGCCCGAGGCGGTGGAGATGGTCGGCGGGCTCCCGTGCATCATCAAGCTCATCCAGGGCACGCAAGGCGTGGGCGTGATGATCGCCTCGACGATGGCCGAGGTGCAGGGGATGCTCGAGGCGCTCTGGACGCTCGGCCAGGAGATCCTGCTCCAGGAGCTCGTGGCCGAGTCGCGCGGGCGCGACGTGCGGGCCCTCGTCGTCGGGGACCGGGTGGTGGCCGCGATGCGGCGGACCGCGCGGGCGGGCGAGTTCCGCTCCAACATCCACCGCGGCGCGAGCGCCGAGGCGGTCGAGCTGCCGCGCGAGTTCGCCGAGACCGCGGTGAAGGCGGCGCGGGTCATCGGGCTCGAGGTCGCGGGCGTGGACATGCTCGAGGCCCGGACCGGGCCGAAGATCATGGAGGTGAACTCCTCCCCCGGGTTCGAGGGGCTCGAGGCCGCGACCGGGAAGGACATCGCGACGCCCTACGTTCAGCATGCGGTGGAGTACGCACACGCGCGCCTCGCCGGGCGCGCGGGCCGCCACATCGCCTGATCGCGCGGCGTTGGCTCACCGGCCGGCCGGACAGGCGCCCGCCCGTCGCTTCAGGCCGACACGACCGGGCCGCTACAATCCGCCCCCGATCGTGTCCCCCCGGAATCGTCACGAGCCCGCCTCGCTGGTCCTCTACGAAGACCCGCTCTCCCCGTGGTGCCTCGTCGCGGAGCGGCGGATCCTCGCCGCCGCCGAGGACGTGCCCGGCGCGTTCCGCGCGCTCCGGCTCGAGCCCTTTCCGACGCGGGTCACGCCCCGCGCCCTCTCCAAGACGGACCGGTGCGCCCTCGCGCGCGCCGCGCGGCGGGCCGCGCGCGAGCCCGAGCTCTCGGGGTCGATCCCCGACCTCTGGCTCTCGCCGGACCCGCCGCTCTCTTCCCTCCCGGTGCTCACGGCGCTCTCCGCGGCCCGCTTGCAGGGGCGCGGCGCCGAGGCGGCCCTCCGCGAGGCCATCCGCGCGGCGGCGCTCTTCCGCGGAGTGAACGTCGCGCGGACCGACGTCCTCCTCGAGCTCGCGCACGTCGCCCGGCTCGACGTGACGAGCTTCGCGGCCGCGCTCGCCGCGCCCGCCACGGAGGCGCGCGTGCACGAGACGCTCCGGCAGGCCCTGGAGCGCGGCGTGCGCGAGGTGCCCGCGCTCGTCATCGGCGAGGAGTGGCTGGTCGTGGGTGCGCGGCGCACCGACGTCTACCGGTCCATCCTCCGCCGGTACGTCTCGGAGCGGCTCGGCATGGCCACGGTCCGGACCTTCCATTGATCCGGCGGCTTCGACCGACGGTCCCCGCGTCACCCGGGTCGCACGGCGTGCCCGTTCCGCACGTCCCCGCTCCGTGAAATGATGAGGCCGCCCGGGTGTTTGCTCTCCGGGGAGGCCGGCACGCTCCCTGCTACGCTCGGAGCGAAGGGCCGCCACGCAGGCGGGCCCGGGAGGACGACCCCATGAAGCGTCTCGCCACCGCCCTCGCCCTCGCGCTGCCGCTCCTGGGATGCGTCATCGTCCCCGACGTGCCGCCGCCGAGCGCGCCCCCTCCGCCGCCTCGCTACGAACCGCCTCCGCCCGCGCCGGTCGTCTGGTACTACGGCGCGCACTTCATCCCCGAGGAGTACGGCGGCGGCTGGTGCTACGAGGACGACGCGCACACGCACGACTACTTCCCGGATCGCCCCGAGGTCTACGTCGTCGAGCGCGGCTATTACACGTACACGGGCCCGTCGCTCTGGTTCTACTTCGACGGCCACCCGCTCCCGGGCGGGAGCTGGTGCTTCCTCCACGGCCACCACCACCACGACTATCATCCGCCGCCCCGCGCCGGTTTCGTCTGGCGCCACGGCCGGTATCACTACGAGGGCGAGTACCGGCCGCACCGGCCGCCGCCCGCGACGTACTGGCCGCGCCCGCACGCGTGGCGGCCGGCGCGCCCGCCGCCGCGCGTCCCCACCCGGCAGGCTCCGCCTCCGCCGCCCCGGCGCGTCAACAATCCGCCCCCGCCGCCTCGCGTGGTCGACCCTCCGCCGCCGCGGCGGCACGACGATCGGTGGGACCGCGAGGGCCGCGAGCGCGACGACGATCGCCGCGATCGTGATCGGTTCGACCGCGACGCCCGCGGCCGCGACGACGACCGCCGCCACCGCGATCGGTTCGACCGCGACAGCCGCACCGACCGTGACGGCTACGACCGAGCCCGCTCCGAGCCCGCGCCGAGCCCCGCCCTGCAGGACCCGCCGCCTCCCGCCGTGAACCCGCCGCAGCGCGGGTTCGAGCAGGACCGGCCGCGGGGGCACCGCGACGCCGAGCGCCCGCGCGGCCCCGCGGCGCTCGGGCCGCAGCCTGCCGTCAGTCCGCCGCCCCCGCAGCCGGCGAGCCCTCCCCCTGCCGTCACCCCGCGTGCAGAGCCTCCCCCGAGCGCTCCGCCGTCCGCTCGCGATCACGGCGCACGCGGTGAGCGGGACAGCGACGGGGACCGCGAGGGACGCGGGCTGCGCCGACCTGGGCCCGGCAGGGGGAACGACGGCGAGGACCGGGACCGGAGCCGGCGGGCGCGCGATTGATCTTGATCTGATCCGCTCGCGCCGGTCCTCAATTCACTGCTTGCAGCCTTTCGGGTCCGGGCGTTAGCGTGCGGACCCCATGGCTCCGGCGCTGACCCTCGCGATGCTCGCGGCCGCCGCCGCGTTCTTCTCCTTCACGATGTACCGGCGGATGGCTCCGCTCTTCGCGCTCCGGCGCGAGGAGCGGACCGACCGCGTGCGGGAGCGGCTCTCGGTCCTGCTCCGCTACGGCCTCGGCCAGAAGCGGCTCGTCGACCCCGAGGAGCGCGGACCGGGCCTCTTGCACGTCGTCCTCTTCTTCGCCTTCCTCGTGCTGGCGATCCGGACGGTGACGCTCTTCGGCGTCGGCTTCGACCCCGACTTCCACCTGCCGCTCCTCGCGCCGGAGAGCGCGCTCGGCCGCGCGTACGGGCTCGTGAAGGACGTGGTCGTGGTCGGCGCGCTCGTGTCGGCCCTCGGCTTCATCGCCTGGCGCGTCTTCCGGAAGCCGGCGCGCGTGACGCGCTCCGCCGAGGCGCTCGTCATCCTCGTCCTCATCGCGGGCCTGATGGTGACCGAGCTCCTCTACGACGGCGGGCTGCGGGTCGCCGCCGGGGGGCCCCTCGCCTTCGCGCCCCTCGAGCCCGCGTCCTCGGCCACCGCCCTCGGCCTCGCGGCGATGGGCGTCGGCCCGGCCGCGGCGCAGCCGATCGCCGTCGGCTCCCTCTTCCTGCACCTCGCGATCATCCTCGTCTTCGGGAACCTCCTCCCGTACGGCAAGCACTTCCACGTCATCACCGGCCTCCCCAACGTCTTCTTCGCGCGGCTCCCGCCCGCCTCCGCGCTCGCGCCGCTCGACCTCGAGAAGGACGACGCGCGGTTCGGCACCGCGACGGTGAAGGACCTCTCGTGGAAAGAGGCCTGGGACGTCTACAGCTGCACCCTCTGCGGCCGGTGCCTCACGCACTGCCCGACCCACGTCACCGGCAAGCCCCTCGCGCACAAGGAGGTGAACCGGGCGATCCGGCACCACCTCGACGAGCAGACGCCGGCGCTCATCGCGCTCGCGCGGGCGAAGGACCCCGCCGCGAAGGAGGCCGCGGCCGCGAAGCTCCCCGCGATCACCACCGTGGTCCCGCCGGAGACCTCCTGGGCCTGCACTACCTGCGGCTGGTGCGAGACCGCCTGCCCGGTCCTCATCGAGAACATCCCGCGCCTCATCGACATGCGCCGCCAGCAGGTGATGGTCGACGCGGTCTTCCCCGACGAGGCGGTCCGGGTCTTCAACGGCATCGAGCGCCAGGGGAACCCGTGGGGCCTCGGCGCGTCGAAGCGGACCGAGTGGTGCGAGGACCTCGACCTCCCGCGCGCGTCCGCCGGGGCGCCGTTCGAGTGGCTGTTCTTCGTCGGCTGCGCCGGCGCGTTCGACGACCGGCAGAAGAAGGTCTCTCGGGCGATCGTGCAGCTCCTCCGGCACGCGGGCGTCTCGTTCGCCATTCTGGGCGAGGAGGAGACCTGCACCGGTGACGCCGCCCGCCGCCTCGGCAACGAGTTCCTCTTCCAGGTCCAGGCGAAGGCCCTGGTCGAGCTCTTCGCGGCGCGCGGGGTGAAGAAGATCCTCGTGCAGTGCCCGCACTGCCTCAACACGCTCAAGAACGAGCTCCCGCAGTTCGGGGGCCGCTACGAGGTCGTCCACCACGCCGAGCTCCTCGCGCGCCTCGCCGCCGAGGGGAAGCTCCGGCTGGCGCCGGCGGCCGGCGACGGGGCGCAGGTCGCTTTCCACGATCCGTGCTACCTCGCGCGCTGGAACGGGATCACCGAGGCGCCGCGCGAGGCGCTCCAGGCCGCCGGGGTCGCGCCCCGGGAGCTGCCGCGGAACCGCCGCGAGGGGTTCTGCTGCGGCGCGGGCGGCGGGCGGATGTGGCTCGAGGAGAAGCTCGGGACCCGCATCAACCAGAACCGCGTCCAGGAGGCGGCTGAGACGCTGGGCGCCCAGGGCGGCGTCGTCGCCACCGCGTGCCCGTTCTGCCTCACGATGCTCAAGGACGGCGTGAACGAGCTCGGCCACGAGGAGAAGCTGAAGGTGATGGACGTCGCCGAGCTCGTGGCGCTGCGGCTGCCGGGCGCGAAGTGAGGATCCCGCTCTGATCCGATCGGCGCGGCGTTTGCCGTACGCCTCGCCTGGGGCGCGTTGCCGTGGGGCGGCCGTCTGGGCACGCCGGGCTCGCCGAGCAGGTGGAGTGCTCGGCGCCCACAGGCTGTTGTAGGGCGCGCGCGTGCCGGAGCTGATCTGGCAGACGCGGCGCCGAAACTCGCCGGCACCTTTGGCGCTCTGCGCGCGGCGGCCGGCTCAGACATCGGCGCCGCGTGCGCTCGGTCTGGTCCGCGCGCGTTCCACGATAGGTCGCGTGCGGCGCCTGCGCCGATGGTCGGCTCGCTCCGTCGTGCCCGGCCGGCCGCCTGGGTGGCGTTGCTTGTGGCGGCTCGGCTGCGATTCCTTTCGAGGTTCTGTCGCGGTTTCCGCGGTCCCTTCGCCCACGGAGCCGCCCCTCGCATCCGATGAACCACTCTTGGTGAGCCCGGAGCCGCCCCTCGAAGCGGTGAACCGCCCCGTCACCGCGGCGCCCGCGCCGCCTCCGCGAGCGCCCCCGCGCACCGGTCGAGCCGACGCTTCACCTCGGCGCGGAGCGCGTCCTCATCGTTGCCGGAGGCCGCGTCGGCGCCGAGCGCGTCGAGAATCCGGTCCTCCGGATCCGTGGGGTCCTCGCCGCCGGACGCGGCGGCGGGCTCCCGCGGCTGGACCCGGAACGCGCCGAAGACCCCCTCGGAGCCCGGCTCGAGCTCCTCCTTGAGCGCGAAGAGCGCCCGGAGCGCCGCGGCGAACGGCCTGTGGCGGAGATCCGACGCCGCGGGGCGGAGCCCGGTCCGCTCGGCGAGCGCGCCGAGCACCGCGTGCACGAACGGCGCGTCGGTCACGACGAGGCCGTACAGGTGGAAGTCGCCCGCCGCCCCGGCGACGAGCGCGGCTTCCTCCTCGCGGAGCCGCGCGTGGCTTGGGCACAGGAACGCGTCGCAGGTGACGACGTCGTAGACGCCGCAGGCGCGGAGGTCGGCGCCGCCGGTCACCTGCGGGTGGCCGAGGCAGCCGACGCGCTCCTCGGCGGCGTCGAGGAACCCGAGCAGCGGGCAGATCCGGATGGAGGCGAAGACGGGCGCGGGAAGCTCCCGGGACCGGACCGCCGCCGCGGCGCGGAAGGCCTCCGGCGTGGGCGGCGTCCGCGCGAGGAGGGCGGTCGAGCGGCGGAGCTCGTCCCGGATCGCGGCGCGCGAGAGGTCGGAGCGGTTGTAGAGCCCGCAGCAGGCTCCGCAGCTCGCGCCCTGGCGCTGGCAGAGGCTCAGCACGCGACGCGGTCCCTCACGGGAGCCCCAGCACCGCCCGGCACCCGGCGCAGAGGGCCGGCGCCTTCCGGTCCGCGTCGGCCGGCTCGTTCGACGCGTGCATCGCGCAGCGTGCGTCGGAGCAGGTGGCGAGGCCGAGCACGTGCCCCAGCGCGTGCACCGCCTGCACCTGCGCGCGCCGGCGGAGCGCGACCGGGTCCGCGCCGAGCCGCCCGAGCCCCACCACGGCGGCCCCGAGATCCCGGTCCGCGTCGAACAGGACGTAGTCGCCGTCGTCGGGGAGGAAGAGGTCTCCGTCCACGAGGCCGAGGACCGGCGCGCCGGAGGCGGGCCGGAGCCCGGCGAGCCGCCGGAGGACGGCGGGCGCGTGGAACTGCCGGCGCCCAGCGTTCCACGCGTAGGTCGGCCGATCGAGCGGGGGCCCGTGCTTCCAGCCGAGCCCCAGCGCGGGGGCGAGCGCGGCGGCCACCTCCGGGAGGAGCCGCGGGGGGAGATCGCCGAGGGCGACCACCACGGCGGCCGGCGCCGGCCGCGCGGCGGGGCCGGCCTCCGCGTTCACCATCGGTGCAGGGGTGGCTGAGGCGGAAGGATTCGAACCTTCATGAGCGGATCCAAAGTCCGCGGTCCTGCCATTAGACGACGCCTCAGTAGGTCTCGAACTCACGGCCGGCGCCCCTCGTCACGACGTGCGCTCCCCCTGCGCCCTCGCGAGAGCGGGCCCCTCCGCCCGCGAACTCCGTGAATCCACTACCAGCGTACCAGGGCGCTCGCCCAAGTAAAGCCGGCCCCGAAGGCGCACAGCCCCACCAGGTCCCCGCGTTGCACGCCCCGCGCCTGCACCGCCTCGGCGAGGCAGAGCGGGATCGAGGCGGCGGTCGTGTTCCCGTACTTCTGGATGTTGTTGAACACCTGGTCGTCGCGCAGCTCGAGCGACCGCTGCACCATCTCCGAGATGCGCAGGTTCGCCTGGTGCGGGATGACGACCTTGAGGTCCTTGGGCGAGAGCCCGTTCTTGTCGAGCGCCTCGCGCAGCACCTCCGGCATCCGCACGATCGCGTGCTTGAAGACCTTCTGCCCCTCCATGTGCGGGAAGACGTCCTCGGACTCGCCGATGTCCTTGGGGATGCGCGGGTGGTAGATGCTCCCGGGCTTGTCGGTCCACAGCTCCTTCGCGAACCGGCCGTCCGCGTGAAGGTGGCAGGAGAGGACGCCGCGGTTCGGATCGTCCGTCGCCTCGAGCAGCGCCGCCCCGGCGCCGTCGCCGAAGATGACCGCCACGTCCCGGCCGCGCGTCGAGACGTCGAGGCCGGTCGAGTGCACCTCGGACCCGACGAGCAGCACCTTCCGGAACATGCCGGTCCGGATCCAGGCGTCGGCGACGGAGAGGCCGTAGATGAACCCGGTGCACTGGTTGCGGACGTCGATCGCCGGGACGCCGGGGATCCCGAGCTTCGCGTTGAGGAAGCAGCCGTCGCCCGGGAACATGTGATCGGTCGAGAGCGTCGCGTAGACGATCGCCTCGATGTCGGTCGCCTTCCACCCGGCGGCGTCGAGGGCGCGCTTCGTGGCCTCGAGCGCGAGGTCGCTGTTGCCCTGGCCCGGGGCCACCCAGCGCCGCTCCTTGATGCCGGTCCGCTGGGTGATCCACTCGTCCGAGGTCTCCATGTACCTCGTGAGCTCCTCGTTCGTGACGACGCGGTCCGGCGTGTAGGTGCCGAGTGCGGCGAACGCGGTGCGGGGCATGTGGGCTCCTCGTCGAGTGGTGTGGGGGTTCGTGAAGTGTTCGCCGCCCGCGCGGCCCGTCCCGCCCCCGCCGCCTAGATGTCCAGGTTCTGCACGTCGAGCGCGTGCCGCTCGATGAACTCGCGCCGCGGGTCCACCGCGTCGCCCATGAGGATCGAGAAGATCTCGTCCGCCTCGACGGCGTCGTCGACCCGCACCTGCAGCATTGTGCGGTTCGCCGGGTTCATCGTCGTCTCCCAGAGCTGCTCGGGGTTCATCTCGCCGAGCCCCTTGTAGCGCTGGATGGTCTGGCCCTGCGTCGCGGACTGCTTGAGCGCGTCCACCATGCTGAAGACGTCGGGCACCTCGCGCTCGCCGTCCGCCGCCTCGAGCTTGTAGGGGCCAGCGCCGAGCTCGGCGAGGGCGCCGTAGAGCGAGGTCAGCTCGCCCCACTCGGCGCCCGACAGGTAGTTGAAGTCGAGGCGGGTCTCGCGCGGCGCGCCCGAGACGATCGTCTGGTAGACGAGCGCGTCGCAGCCGTGCTCCTCGTCGCGCTCGATCTTGGCGTGGCGCACGACCAGCTCGGGGTGCGCCTTCTGCGCCCGCTCGAAGATCTGCTGCACCTGGTCCTTCACCTGCTCGTGGTCGCGCAGGAGCGTGAGGTCGAGGTCCCCGAGCCGCACCGCCGCGTCGACGATGCGGCTGTCGCGCCGGCGATCGACCCGCGTCAGCATCGCCCGGTAGGCGATCGCCTTGCGCGCGAGGCTCGTCAGCTCCTCGCCCTCCACGACGGTCTCGCCGGCGGTGAGCCGCGCCTTCTCGGTGCCGAGGCCGAGGAGGTACTCGTCCATCGACTCCTGGTCCTTGATGTACCGCTCCTTCTTCCCCTTCGAGACGCGGTAGAGCGGCGGCTGGGCGATGTAGAGGTACCCCTTCTCGATCACCTGCGGCATCTGCCGGAAGAAGAAGGTGAGGAGCAGCGTGCGGATGTGGCTGCCGTCCACGTCCGCGTCGGTCATCACGATGATCCGGTGGTAGCGGATCTTGTCGATGTCGTACTCCTCGGGGCCGATGCCGGTGCCGAGGGCGGTGATGAGCGTGGCGATGATCTCGGACGACAGCATCTTGTCGAACCGGGCCTTCTCCACGTTCAGGATCTTGCCGCGGAGCGGGAGGATCGCCTGGACGCGGCGGTCGCGCCCCTGCTTCGCCGACCCGCCGGCGGAGTCGCCCTCGACGATGTAGAGCTCGCTCTCCCCCGGGTCCTTGGACTGGCAGTCGGCCAGCTTCCCGGGGAGCGACGCGCCGTCGAGCGCGCCCTTGCGACGCACCGTCTCGCGCGCCTTGCGCGCCGCGATCCGCGCCCGGGCCGCCTCGGCCACCTTGCCGCAGACGCGCTTCGCGACGTTCGGGTTCTCCTCGAGGAAGGCGGTGAGCTTCTCGTTGAGCATGGTCTCGACCATGCTCTTCGCCTCGGTGTTGGAGAGCTTCGTCTTGGTCTGCCCCTCGAAGCTCGCGCCCGGGAGGCGGATCGAGATCACCGCCGCGAGCCCCTCGCGCATGTCGTCGCCGGAGGGCAGCTCGTCCTTGAGGTCCTTGAACAGGTTGTTCTTCTGGCCGTACGCGTTGATCGTGCGCGTGAGCGCGGCCTTGAAGCCGATGAGGTGCGTGCCGCCCTCGTGGTTGTGGATGTTGTTCGCGAACGCGTAGACCTTCTCGTCGTACGCGTCGTTCCACTGCAGGGCGATCTCGACGAGGGCGGTCCCGCGCTCGGTCTCGACCTCCTGGCGGAGCGCGATCGGCGGCTGGAACAGGACCTCGCGGCTCTTGTTGAGGAAGGCCACGAACTCGCGGATGCCGTCCTTGAACAGGAACTCGTGCTTCTTGCCGCTCCGCTCGTCCTCGATGGTGATCGTGAGGCCGGCGTTCAGGAAGGCGAGCTCGCGCAGCCGGCCCGACAGCGTCTCGAAGGAGTACTCGGTCACCTCGAAGATGGTCGGGTCGGGCTTGAAGGTGACCTTGGTCCCGCGCCGCTGCGTCTCGCCGATCGGCGTCACCTTGCCGGCCGGGTTCCCGCGCTCGTACCGCTGCGCCCAGACCTTCCCCTCCCGGTACACCTCGACCTTGAGCCACTCGGAGAGCGCGTTCACGCACGTCACGCCGACGCCGTGCAGGCCGCCCGAGACCTTGTACGCGTTCGACTCGAACTTCCCGCCCGCGTGGAGCTTCGTCATCACCACGTCGAGCGTGTCCATGCCCTGCACCGTGGGGTGAGGGCCGACCGGGATGCCCGAGCCGTTGTCGACGATCGTGATCGAGTTGTCGGCGTGGATGGCGACGTTGATCTCGTTGGCGCGCCCTGCCATCGCCTCGTCGACGGAGTTGTCGACGACCTCGTAGACGAGGTGGTGCAGGCCGCGCTCCCCGACGTCGCCGATGTACATGTGCGGCCGCTTGCGGACCGCTTCCAGCCCCTCGAGCACCTTGATGGCATCGGTGCCGTACTGCTCGTCTCCATTCGAGACGGCGCGCTGGCTTCTCTCGGCGGTTTCCAGGGGTGCCTCGCTCAGGGTTTCTCTGAAGGGAATTCGTGGGTTACGCGTCGATTGGGTATAGCAGGCCGAGGGCCCTTGGGCAACGCCCATGACCGGTCCGGAACCCCACGAAACCCCTCAGGAAACGAGTCCCGAAACGGCCCCGTTCTCGACCCGGTGGAAGGCGCTCTCCGGCCCTGCGGCGGCACCGAGCAGCCGCTCGTCGGTGGTCGTGAGGAACGCCTGCCCGGGCAGGCTCGCGAGGTAGGCGAGGAGGAACCCGTTCTTCGCCGGATCGAGCTCCGAGGAGACGTCGTCGAGGAGGAGGAGCGGCGGCCGCCGCAACGTCGCGCGCAGGTTCTCGATCTCCGCGATCTTGAGGGCGAGCACGAGCGCGCGCTGCTGACCCTGGCTCCCGTAGAAGCGCGCTCCCTTGCCGCCGAGCGCGAGCGTCGCGTCGTCCGCGTGCGGCCCGACCGACGTGAACCCCCGGTCCCGATCGCGCTCGAGCCGCGCCGCGAGCGCCGCCTCGAGCCGGGCGACGAGCTCGGCCTCGGCCCCGTCGGTCCGGATGCCAGCCGCCGCCCGGTACTCGAGCGCCGCGGCCGGCGCCGCCGGGCCGGAGATCTCCCGGAAGGCGGCCTCGACGCGCGGCGCCAGCTCCGCGACGAGCGCGAGCCGCCGCGAGAGGAGCCGCGCCCCCGCCCGCGCGAGCGGCGCGCGGAAGCTCGCCTCGACGTCGGCGTCGCCGCGCCGCAGGGCCGCGTTCCGCGCCCGCAGCGCCCGGACGTACTCGCGCGCCTCGCCGAGGACCGCGGGCCACCGGTTGAACGCCGCGCGGTCCAGGAACCGCCGCCGCCCCTCGGGACCGGCCTTCACGAGCAGGAGATCGTCCGGCGTGAACGCGACGGCCGCGAGCCCCTCGAAGTAGTCGTCGAACCGGTCCTGCGCCTTTCCGTCGAGGTACGCCGTCCGCGCGCCGTCGCCGAGCTGCACGGCGAGGGTCCTCTCCCCGCCCGGCCCATGGAACCGGCCGGACACCACCGCGCGATCGCAGCCGAAGCGCACGAGCTCCTGGAGGCGCGTCGCCCGGAGCGGCTTGAGCGTCGCGAGGAAGTAGATCGCCTCGAGGAGGTTGGTCTTGCCCTGGCCGTTCTGGCCGACGAGGACGGTCGTGCGCGGCGAGGGAGCGAGCTCGACCGCGGCGAGGTTGCGGAAGTCCTGGATGTGGAGCGAGACGAGTCTCATGACCCGGTGGAGAGGCCGGGCTCGGGCTCGGGCTCGTTCACGGGCTCGGGACCGAGCCGCGCGATCAGATCCGCATCGGCATCACGACCGCCGTGAACCCCTGGTCGGACTCCTCGGCCCCGCGGAGCACGCCCGGCGAGAGATCGTCGGCGAGCTCGAGCTGGACCTCGCCCGACTGGAGCACGGAGAGCACCTCGGTGAGGTACCGGGCGTTGAAGCCGATCTTGAGCGGCTCACCCTCGTACTCGACTGGCACGTCCTCCTTCGCCTCGCCGAGGTCCGGGTTCTGCGAGAGCACCCGGAGCACGCCCTTCGCGAGGTCGAGCTTCACGGCGTGCGCCTTGTCGGAGGAGAGGAGCGAGATGCGCCGGAGCGTCTCGCCGAACCGGGCGCGGCCGAGCTTCACGACCTTCTCGCCCGCCTTCGGGATGACCTGCTTGTAGTCCGGGAAGAGCCCCTCGATGAGCCGCATCACGAGGACGACGCCCGGCCGGCGGAAGATGGCGCTGTTCTCGAGGAAGCCGAGCTTCGCCTCCGGCTTCTCCTCGCCGGACTCGGCCGCCTCGGACAGGAGCTTCTTGAGCTCCTGGAGCCCCTTCTTCGGCAGGATGACGCCGCGCTTCAGGCCGAACGTGCCGGGCACGGGCCGCTCGGAGAGGGAGAGCCGGTGGCCGTCGGTCGCGACGAGGCGCAGGCTGCCCGCGGCCGGCTCGAAGTAGACGCCGTTCAGGTTGTACCGGGTCTCGTCCGTCGAGACGGCGAAGAAGGTCCGCTCGATCATGTCGAGGAGGAGCGCGGGCTCGACGTCCTCGAAGGGCACCTTGTCGAAGCGGGGCAGCGCCGGGAAGTCCTCCGCCGGCAGGCCGACGATGCGGAACTCGGCCGAGCCGCTCTTCACCTCGAGGTAGTTGTTCTGCCCGCGCTTCAGCGTGACCGTCGTCTCGGGCAGCGCGCGGACGATCTCGTAGAGGTGGCGAGCGGAGACGGCGAGGGCGCCTTCCTTGAGGACCTCGCAGCCGTGCTCCGAGGACACGGCCAGGTCGAGGTCGGTGGCCGAGACGACGAGCTGGCCGGCCTTCCTGGCCTCGAGAAGGACGTGGCTGAGGATCGGCATCGTGCTTTTCTTCTCCACGATGCCCTGGGAGCGGCCGAGCGCCTTCGCGAGCTCAGGGACGCCGATCTTGAGTTCCATATGGGAAGGATCCTCTTCTTATGAGATCGCCGGAGAAGCAGGGACCGGCACCTTGTGGAAAGCCGGCCTAGGACTCCGGATCGCCTCGTCTTTCCGGCCTGGAAAAACGTCTGGATCCCGCAGGGTCGAGATTGTGTAGCGCGGGCCCGAAAGAAGTGTCAACAGCGGCCCACACCTGATCCCCAGCCGGATCGGACGCCGTTCCACGGCCCCTCCACACGGTTGGCCCGCGGCGGATCCGCGCAAGCGCGAGGCGACGCCGCCGGCGGACGGCGGGCGCGCGCGGGCGGCCGGATGGACGGACGTCCACCCGCTCTCGTGCGGTCGGAATCATGGGGCGAGGCGCTACGGCGCGAGCTTCGCGGTCAGCGTCTGGAGGGCCGAGCTCACCATGCCGTCGGTCTCCTTGAGCTGCCGGATCCGGTCGACGGCGGCGATGACGGTGGTGTGGTCCTTCTTGTTGAACTTCTCGGCGATGGACTGGAACTTCTCCTTCGCGAGCTCGCGGCAGAGGTACATCGCGACCTGGCGCGGCAGGGCGATCTTCTGCTCGCGGGAGGCGCTCGTCAGCTTCGCGACCGTGAGGCCGTAGTGCGCCGCGACCGCGTCCTGGATCTTCTCGATCGGCGGGCGGTAGCCGGGCGGCGGGATGACGTCGCCGAGGACGTCGCGCGCGAGCTGGACGGTGATCGGCTCCTTCTTGAGGGAGGCGAAGGCGGCGACGCGCATGAGCGCGCCCTCGAGCTCGCGGACGTTGGAACGGATGTGCTGGGCGAGGAGGTCGGTCACGTCCTGCGGGAGATCGATGCTCTCGACCTCCGCCTTCTTCTGGAGGATCGCGGCTCGGGTCTCGAACTCGGGCGCCTCGATCTGGACCCGCATGCCCCACTCGAAGCGGGAGCAGAGCCGCTCGTCGAGGCCCTTCAGCTCCTTCGGCGGGCGGTCGCTCGAGAGGACGATCTGGACGTGGTGATCGTGGAGCTCGTTGAACGTGTGGAAGAACTCCTCCGCGGTCTTGTCCTTGCCGGCGAGGAACTGCACGTCGTCGACGAGGAGGGCGGAGCACTCGCGGTACTTCCGGCGGAACTCGTCCATCGTGCCCTTGGAGAGCGCGGCGACGAAGTCGTTGGTGTACCGCTCCGAGGAGACGATCGCGACGCGGCCGCCGCTCTTCTCGAGGATGGCGGCGGCGACGGCATGCAAGAGGTGCGTCTTCCCGAGCCCGGAGTCGCCGTGCAGGAAGAGGGGGTTCCAGGTCTTGCCGGGGTTCTGGGCGACGTTCTGGGCGGCGGCGAACGCGAAGTGGTTCGAGGCGCCGACGACGAAGGTGTCGAAGACGTAGCGCGGGTTCGGGCGGGAGTCGCGCGGGTCGGCCAGCGCGGGCACCTCGCGCGTCGAGGGCGTCAGCGCGATCGGCAGCGGGATGGGCGCGGCGGGCGGCGGGCGGGGCGCCTCGTCCACGGCGAAGGAGATGCGGAGGCGCTCGCCCAGGATCTCGGGGACGAACTCCTCGAACCAGGGGCGGTAATTGTCCTCGACGAAGTCGCGGTGGAACTTGTCCGGGGCGCCGATGTGGAGGCACCCGTCGGTCACGGAGAGGGGGCGGAGGGGCGCGAACCACCGATCGTACAGATCGGGGCGCAGGCGCGTGCGGAGGAAGGAGTCGACGCGGGACCAGGCGTCGTCGAGAGGCGTCGAGGCGCGAGCGCTCGCGGGTACGTCCATCTTCAATCCCCCGTTCCTTGGCGCGAAAATGCCGGCCGCCCGCTTCCCGATCGGGAGGCGGCGCTCACCTGTTCGCTTGTTCTGCGAGGTGCCGGGCAGGCCCGTGAACCGTGGCGCGGAAGGTAGCGAAAGAGCCCGGAACGGATCAAGGCCGAGTTCGATCGCGCCGGTAACGACGGCGCTTTCTCGTGGCACCCGGGCGGCGCTCGGACGGTCGCGGCGCCGGGTCGGTGAATCCTTGACATGCGTGGGGCGATCGGTGAGTTTGCCGCGCCATGAAGCGGACTTATCAACCGAAGAAGCAGCGCAGGAACCGGACGCATGGCTTCCGGAAGCGGATGAAGAGCCCGGGCGGGCGCGAGGTCATCAAGCGTCGGCGCGCCAAGGGGCGGAAGCGCCTCGCTCCGCGCGCGCCGAAGAAGTAGCCGGGGTGAAGCTCCCGAGGACGGCCCGGCTGCGACGCCGGCGTGAGTTCCTCGCGGTGCAGCAGCGCGGCCGGCGCATCCACTCCGGAGAGCTCGTGGTCCTCGCGCTCGCCTCCGGAACCCCGCGGCCGCGGATCGGGATCACGGTGTCGTCGAAGGTCGGGAACGCCGTCGAGCGCAACCGCGTGAAGCGCTGGATCCGCGAGGCCTGGCGCGGCGTCGCCGGAGATCTGCCCGCCGTCGACCTCGTCGTGATCGCGAAGCCCGCCGCCCTCGCGGCCGGGCTCGAGGGCGCGCGGCGCGCGCTCGGGGCGGCGCGGGAGAAGCTCCGCGCCGGGCGGGGCGCGCCATGATCCGCTGGCTCCTCGTCCTGTTCGTGAAGCTCTACCGGCGGCTCCTGTCGCCGGCCCTCCCGCCCTCCTGCCGGTTCTACCCGAGCTGCTCGGCGTACGCGTTGACGGCGCTCGAGCGACACGGCGCGGCGCGGGGCTCTTATCTGACAGTGAAGCGGCTCCTTCGCTGCCACCCCTTTCATCCGGGCGGGATCGACCCCGTCCCGGAGTTCACTTCAAAGAGGTAGCCCTTGGGCAAAGACACCAAGCGGTTGTTCCTGGCGATCGCGCTCTCCTTCGCGGTGATGTGGGCCTACAGCGCGTTCGAGGCCTGGCGGAATCCGCGGCGGCCGCAGCCGCAGCAACAGCAGGAGCCGACGGCCGAGAAGGCG
>Ga0196976_1000069_pt1 | contig 67192 bp, 69 predicted proteins | sample S3v_513CmetaG_FD_148644 | JGI IMG/M metagenome (GOLD analysis project Ga0196976, IMG submission 148644) | Soil microbial communities from Anza Borrego desert, Southern California, United States - S3+v_5-13C | ecosystem: Environmental > Terrestrial > Soil > Desert | place: USA: California...
CAGCGGTCGATGTGCTTCACCGTGTTGGGCGACGGCGTGCCGCCGCGCTCCAGCATGTCCTTGATCTGGTAGATGCGGCCGCGCGGGCTGTCCAGCTCGTCGCCCAGCAGCACGTAGGTCGGGCAGGTCGCCGTGCAGAAGCCGCAGTGCACGCACTTGCGCAGGATCCGCTCGGCCTCCGCGACGTCGGCCTTGGCGAGCTGGTCGAGGGTGAAGTTGGTCTGCATGGTTCCCTACACCCCCGCGTAGATGCGGCCGGGGTTGAACAGGCGCCGGGGGTCGAAGCTCTCCTTCACCCGCGCGGCGAGGTCGGCCAGCGGCCGGGGCTGCGGGTGGAAGACGTCGACGGTGGCGCGGATGTGGTCGGGCGCGCGCACCAGCGTGGCGTGCCCGCCGGCGAAGCCCATGGCGGCGCGCAGGGTGCGCGCGTCGGCCGTCGCCACGGTCGCCAGCCAGATCAGGCCGCCACCCCAGTCGAAGTAGAACTCCGCCTCGCCGCCCAGCGCCATGACGATCTCCTCCGCCACCCGGGCACCCGTGGCGGGCGGCACCGACAGCTTCCAGATCAGCCGCTCGGCAAGGCCATTGCCCCCTCCCCGACCCTCCCCCGCCATGGCAGGGGAGGGAGAAAAGAAGGTCACGTCGCGGACCTCGCGCCACAGCGCCAGCGACTCGTCGCGGTCCAGCACCGCGTCGGCGCCCAGTTCCTCGCGCAGCGCCGCGACGCGCGCCGCCACCGACGGGCCGAAGCCCTCCAGCCGCACCGCCGTGACGCCCGCGTGCGCGCCGGCCACCGCCGTGACCGCCGAGCGGCCGGCCACCGGCCCCGGCAGGTGCGCCGCACCCGACACCTCGTGCGGGCTCTGCAGCGCGCGGGTCAGCGCGCGCAGGGCGTCGGCGGCGTCGCGGCCGGCCAGGATCAGCGTGCGCGTGTCCTCGGGTGCGGGCAGCACCTTCACCGTCACCTCGGTCAGCGCGCTCAGCGTCCCCATGGAGCCGGCCATCAGCTTCGGCACGTCGTAGCCGGTGACGTTCTTCACCACCTTGCCGCCGGCCCGGAACACCTCGCCACGGCCCGACACCGCCTCGAATCCCAGGAAGTGGTCGCGGGCCGATCCCGCCTGGATGCGCCTTGGGCCCGCCAGCGCGCTGGCCAGCAGCCCGCCCATGGTGCCGCCGCCCGGTGCTTGGCCGAACAGCGGGCCCAGGTCCTGCGGCTCGAAGGCGAGGTGCTGGTGGCGTTCCGCCAGCATGGGCAGGATCGTGGACAGCGGCGTGCCGGCCTGCACGGTCAGCACCAGCTCGTCCGGTTCATAGGCGACGACGCCCGACAGGGCGGAGAGGTCGAGCGCGTAGCCCGCCTGCACCGGCCGCCCCAGGCCGCGCTTGCTGCCCTGCCCCAGCAGTTCCAGCGGCTCCCCGGCGCTCAGCGCCCAAGTGACGGTGTCGGCGAGCTGCGCCGACGTGTCCGGCTTGAAGGTGGTGATGCTCACGGACGGCCCCTCAAAACCGCGGGATGTCGGGGAACGGCAGCTTGCCGGCGGAAACGTGCAGGCGGCCCAGCTCGGCGCAGCGGTGCAGTTCCGGGAACACCTTGCCGGGGTTCAGCAGGCCGTCGGGGTCGAAGGCGCACTTCAGGCGCTGCTGCTGCTTCAGGTCGGTGTCGGTGAACTGGTGCACCATCAGGTCGCGCTTCTCCACCCCCACCCCGTGCTCGCCGGTCAGCACGCCGCCGACCTCGACGCACAGCTTCAGGATGTCGGCGCCGAACGCCTCCGCCGCCTCCAATTCGCCGGGCTTGTTGGCGTCGAACAGGATCAGCGGGTGCAGGTTGCCGTCGCCTGCGTGGAAGACGTTGGCGACGCGCAGCCCGTACTTCGCCGACATCTCCGTCATGCGCTGCAGCACCAGCGGCAGCGCCTTGCGCGGGATGGTGCCGTCCATGCACAGGTAGTCGGGGCTGATGCGGCCCACCGCCGGGAAGGCCGCCTTGCGGCCGGCCCAGAACACCAGCCGCTCCTCCTCGCTGTTGGAGATGCGGGCGTAGACGGCGCCCTTCCCCTTGGCGATCGCGTCGACCCGCTCGATCAGGTGGTCCACCTCGGCCGGCGGGCCGTCCAGCTCGACGATCAGCAGCGCCTCGACGTCCAGCGGGTAATCCGCGTGCACGAAGTCCTCGGCGGCGTGGATGGCCGGGCGGTCCATCATCTCCATGCCGCCGGGAATGATACCGGCGGCGATGATGGCGGCCACGCAGTCGCCCGCCTGCTCGTTGGTGGGGAAGCCCAGCAGAACGGCGCGCGCGGTGGCCGGCTTCTTCAGGATGCGCACGGTCACCTCGGTGACCACGCCCAGGAGGCCTTCGGACCCGGTGATGATCCCCATCAGGTCGTAGCCGCCGGCGTCCAGGTGCTTGCCGCCGAATCGCACGACGGTGCCGTCCATCAGCACCATCTCCACGCCCAGCACGTTGTTGGTGGTCAGCCCGTATTTCAGGCAGTGGACGCCGCCGGAGTTCTCGGCCACGTTGCCGCCGATGGTGCAGGCGATCTGGCTGGACGGGTCGGGCGCGTAGTAGAAGCCCTCGTGCGCCACGGCGGTGGAGATCCCCAGGTTGGTGACACCCGGCTGCGCCACGACGCAGCGGTTGTCGTAGTCGATCTCCAGGATCCGGTTGAACTTGCCCAGGCCCAGCAGCACGCCGTCGGCCAGCGGCAGGGCGCCACCGGACAGCGAGGTCCCGGCGCCGCGCGGCACCACCTTGACGCCCATCTCCTTGCAGGTCTTGAGCACCTCGCTCACCTGCTGCGTCGTGCTGGGCAGGACGACGACGAGCGGCGGCTGGCGGTAGGCGGTCACGCCATCGCTCTCGTACGCGCGCAGTTCCGATTCGTCGACGATGACGCCTTCGCCGGGCACGATGGCGCGCAGGCGTTCGATGATCTCGCGGCGGCGGGAAATCACGCCGGTGTCGGGTGCGGGCATCTTCATGCCGGCTCGCTCCTCCCCCAGGGACCGCCCTCGACCCGGGGCGTTCTGGGGTTAAGCGGTATCACCACGCCGCCCTGCGGGCAAGTGGTATTACCAATCATCCGGGATTGGCGGACCCGTGACAATGCAGGGCGTGAAAAAGCGAAAACCGCGCCGGAAGACCGGCGCGGCCGAACAAGCCCTGCGACGTGGCGCGGCCGGACGAACCGGCCGCCGGCCGACTCAGCCCTGGCGGGCCTTGAAGCGCGGGTTCTGCTTGTTGATGACGTAGACCCGGCCCTTGCGGCGGATCACGCGGCAGGCCTTGTGGCGCGTCTTCATCGACTTGAGGGAGTTCACGATCTTCATGGCAGCAATTCCTGGTGCAGGTCGGCGGCGTGTTCGTTAGGGCGCGGACCATAGTGGCGCGGTTGCGGCCTGTCAACCCAAAGCGGCGCGGCCGGGTGCCCGGTGCGGATCAAAGGAGCGCGGGCGCCTGGGCGGCTCCGGGAACGGTCCCGGCAAGGGGGCCGGCAAGAGGAACGGTGAGCAGGAACATGGCCCCGCCGCCCGGCCGCGGCCGGTATTCGGCGGTTCCGCCGTGCAGCTGGGCGATCGTCTTGACGAGGTGCAGGCCGATTCCCGTGCCGGGGGCGCCGCCGTTCCCGGTGCCGCGGAAGTACTTCTCGAAGATGCGCTCGGCCTCGTCGGCGGGCACGCCCGGCCCGCGGTCGGCCACCGTGAAGACGATGGAGCCGCCCTCGCGCCGCGCCGCCACCTCGATCGGGCCGCCCTCGTGGGCATAGCGGCGGGCGTTGTCGACCAACGCGTCCAGCGCGATTCCCAGCAGCTTCGGGTCGGCGACCGCCTCCGTCGGCAGGTCGCGGGAGTCGACGGCCAGGGGATCCCCGCCGTTGCCGCGGTGCCGCTCGGCCACGCGTTCGATCAGCTTGGCCGGGGCGAACGGCACGAGGTTGGCCGAGAGCCGCTCGTCCCGCTCGCCGGTCAGGCAGGTTTCGATCAGGTCGACGACGCGGCGCACCGATTGGCGGATGACCGTGATCCGGCTGCCGATCTCCTCCCGCCCCACGTCCACCAGCCGTTCCAGGACCTGTGCCGCGCTGTCGATGACGGCCAGCGGGGTCTTGAACTCGTGCGTCGCCATGTCGAGGAAGGTGCGCAGGTGCTGGCGCAGCCGCTGTTCCTCGGCCAGCGCCCGTTCCAGCTCGCGGGTGCGCTCCGCCACCCGCTCCTCCAGCCGGCCGTTGGCGTCCCGCAGGGCGCGGGCGAGGCGCCCGCGCTGGACGTACAGGACGAGGATGAGGGCAAGCGCCACGCTCAGCACGCCGATGAACGTCAGCGCCCCCACCGTTTCGCGGAAATAGGTCTCGAACAGGGACGGCCGGCGGAAGCGGACGTCCGCGTCGGGCGGCAGCGTGCCCTCGTCGATGCCCCAGCGGCGCAGCTGCCGCCAGTCGACGACCGCCCGCGTGGAGTAGGGACGCTCGCCCGCCGCCGCCGCGGCCGGGCTCCCGGCCAGCAGGTTCATGGCCGCGCGGATCGCGACGCGCCCGGCGATGCGCGGGTCGTTGACGTAGCCGCCGATGACGCCGGTGCCGATGCTGTCCTCGAACAGCACGTAGACCGGGGCGGAGGACGCCTTCGCCACGCGGGCCGCCACGGCGTCGGGCCGCACGTGCCGCCCGGCGCCGTCGATGGACACGTGGGTGTAGAGGACGATGGAGTCGCGCGGCAGCGTCGCCAGCGCGCCGTCCAGTTCCTCCAGGCGGAAGTTGTGGAGATGCTCCACCCGGACGGCGCGGTCCAGCCGTTCGGCGAAGGCCGCCCGGATGACGCCGGCCAAATGGTGGGACAGCGGGCTGTCGTCGGAGACGATGACCACCTTGCGCGCGTCGGGCCAATGGGACAACGCCATGTCCACCGTCTGGTGGATGTGCGGGCCCGTGGTCACCCGCACGGTCACGCTCCGGGCGGCATCCCCCAGGCTGTTGAAGTTGGGCACGATCCCGACCAGCGGCGCGCCCCCGAAGACGCGCGCCCCATGTTCGGCGGCGAAGCGGATGGCGGGGGGACCGTCGGCGATGATCACCTTGGGCGGGGCACCCCGGTACTTCGTCGCCAGGAACGCCGCCCATTCCTCGTCGCTGGGCGTTTCGGGCAGCCGGGCGCGGTTCAGGAACTCGAAGTCGAGGTTGACGGTCTTTCCGGCCGCGGTCAGCTCGTCGTCGATGGCGCCGGACATCGCCTCCGTCCAGCGGATGGTCGGCCCGGTGGACGACAGGAACAGGACGTTGTCGCCGGTCGCCCGGTCGGGCACCCAGCCGTCCGCCGACGCGGTGCCCGGACCGGTCGCCAGGGCAGCCCCCAGAACGGCCCCCAAAACGGTGAGCGCAACGGCGGCCGGCCGCCATGGCGCCGCCATGCGGCGCGAAATGCGAGGCGTCATGAAGGGCACCGGGGGTATTCGCTCACTCCGGCGGCTTCAGCGCGTAGAAGCGGTAGCAGCGCAGGCCGCCTTCCAGGGCGCCGACACGGCGCACCCACAGCTCCACCTCGTCCATCACGGCCAGCTTGGTGGCGTGGTCCATGGAGTGCTGCTCCAGGTATTGCACGAACGCCTGGATGGCGGTGAGGGTCAGGTGGCGGTGGGTGTCGGTGATGTCCTCGGCGATGCGCAGGTCCAGGTTGCGCTGGGCGAAGCCGTTCTGCATCTGCTCCAGCGTCCACAGGTGCGGTTCCTGCGGCTCCTTGGCGGCCCAACCCTTCAGCCCGGCCGGGTCGGTGCCCGGCGTGATGATGTAGTCGGTCATCAGGATGTGGCCGCGCGGCTTCAGGGCCATCTCGATGCCGTCGAACATCTGGTCCTTGTCGCGCAGGGTGAACATCCCCTCCTTGTAGACGATGGCGTCCACGCGCTTGGGCCAAGTGAAATGCTCGGGGTCGTAGGTCTCGATGGGCGCCTTCTTCTCCAGCCCTTCCTGGAAGGAGCGCTGCATCCCCTCCTTGGCCAGCAGCTCCGACGCCTCCAGCCCGGTCACCCAGCAGCCGTACTTGGACGCCATGGTGCGGCTCGTCCCGCCCAGGCCGGCGGACAGGTCCAGCACGCTCATGGCCGGGTTCAGGCCCATCGGCTTGACGAGGTAGGGGACGTGGTCCGAACCGCCGGGCGTGTTGAAGCCGCGGCCCCACAGCTTCTCTGCCACCTCGATGCGGGTGGCGGTCCACAACGGCTTGCCCCAGCGGTTCATGCCGGGATCGGGCGCCTTGTGCGTCGGCTGGGGGGCGTGCTCCTCCCCGCCCTTCCCGCGCTTGCGGCCGGACAGGTCATAGCCTTCCCACCAGGCCTGGAAGCGCGTCTTCAGGCTGAGGTGCGGGGCTTCCCCCGGGTCCTTCTTCTCGCTCATCGCCGCACGCGCCCGTCCTTCGGTCGGACCTTCCGGCCTACGCCGGTATTCCGGCAAGCATGCTGCCCCGCCCTGGTTAAGCTCCCGTTAATCGTTATCGCCGATCCGCAGGACGTCGGCGGAGGCCATGCGCGTGCCGGCGCGCAGCACGGCGGTGCAGGCGGCGGGCAGGCGCGGGCTGGGCGGGCGGGCCTTCTCGGGCGGGATCTCGCGCGCCGGCACGGCCTTGCGCAGCCACGACTCCAGCTCCTCGCCGCAGCCGTCGCCGGGCGGCAGCTCGCGCTGCGGCTCGCACTGCGGGCTGCCGGGCGGGCAGTCCAGGCGGACGTGCATGTGGCCGTCATGCCCGTGCCAGGGGCGCACCTTGTTCAGCCACGCGCGGTCCGGCCAGTTGCGCTCGCACAGCGCCGCCTTGATGGCCGGGTTGACGAAGATGCGGTTCACCCGCAGGTCGCTGGCGGCGATGCGGACCATCTCCGACTGCTTGGCCGACCACTGCGGCGTCACCTGCTCGCGGTCGTAGTCGACGTACTTGATCTCGTCCAGGCTTTCGCGGGCGTTGCGGCCCATGGGCGGCAGGTCGAGGCGCAGCCAGACGTCGGCGTCCAGCCCGCTCTGGTGGCTGGCGTGGCCGAAGCGCATGGGGCCGCCGCGCGGCTGCGCCATGTCGGCGATCAGCGCGGTGCCCAGGCCCGCCCCCGCCACCTTGCGCCCGAAGTCGCGCAGGTAGTCGACCAGCACGGGATGGCCGTAGTTGCGGTGGCGCGACAGGCGGATGACCTGATAGCCCGTCCCCTCGCCCGCCAGCGGCACGCCGCCGGCAAGGCAGCCCGACGCGTAGCCGCCGATGGCCTGGGCCGGTCCGCCGGACGGGCCGCTCGCGGTGCTCCAGGCGATGGGGCTGGGTCCCGGCGGCGCCTTGTCCTTGCGCGCCTTGGTGGCGGCGTCCGCCCCCGCGGCCGCCCCCATCACCGTCAGGGCCATAGCCCCCGCCACCGCCACGCCGAACAGCCCGCGCCGCATCATCCGACCCCCACCGCGCCCGATGCCGGTCATTTAACCCTGACGTTCGTTAAGGAATGGTAGCGCGCGCAAGGGTGGAATCGACGCAGCCCGTTCGTCCATTGAAACCCCAATCAATCGAGGGTCTGGCGGTACCGCTTGAGCGCCACCACCGTGACGACGACCAGAAAAGCCGCCAGCGGCCAGATCTCGCCCATGATGTCCGCCAGTCCCGAGCCTTTGAGCAAAATGCCGCGCACGATGCGCAGGAAGTGGGTGAGCGGCAGAACCTCGCCGATCGCCTGCGCCCATTCGGGCATACCACGGAATGGGAACATGAAGCCGGACAGAAGCATGGATGGCAGGAAGAAGAAGAACGACATCTGCATCGCCTGCAGCTGGTTCTTCGCCACCGTGGAGAAGGTGAAGCCCACCGCCAAGTTGGCGGCGATGAACAGGATCATCACCACCGACAAGAGGAACAGGCTGCCGACGATGGGCACGCCGAACAGCAGCTTCGCCGACAGCACGATGATCACCACCTGCACGTAGCCGACGAGGATGAAGGGGATGATCTTGCCCAGCATCACCTCGAACGGACGGACAGGCATGGCCAGCAGGTTCTCCATGGTGCCGCGCTCGCGCTCCCGCGTCACGGCCAGCGCCGTCATCATCACCATGGTCATGGTCAGGATGGTGCCCATCAGCCCCGGCACCACGTTGTACTGCGTCAACCCCTCCGGGTTGTAGCGGCGGTGGATGCGCAGCTCGACCGGGTCGGGCGTCGCGCGCAGGTGGGCCAGCGGCCCGGTCAGCTCGGGATCGAGCGCCTGCCGGGCGATGGTGGTGAGCGCCGCCAGCGCGTTGGAGGTGGCCGCCGGGTCGGTGGCGTCCGCCTCCACCAGCAGCACCGGCCGCCCGCCGCGCTGCAGGTCGCGGGCGAAACCCGGCGGGATGGTGACGGCGAACTGCACCGCACCGGTCGCCAGCATCTCGTCCAGCTCCGCCTCGCTGCCGGCGCTGCGCGCCACGTCGAAGTAGCGCGAGTTGACCATGGCGGCGACGATGGCGCGCGAGAAGGCGCTCTCGTCGGCGGCCAGCACGGCGGTCGGCAGCCGCTTGGGGTCGGAATTGATGGCGTAGCCGAACAGCACCAGTTGCATGATCGGCACGCCGACCATCATGGCGAAGGTCAGCCGGTCGCGCCGCATCTGGATGAACTCCTTGACCATCACGGCCAGGAAGCGGCGGAAGGAGAAGCGACCCGTCATCGGAAGTTGTCCGTGCTGCGGTTCATCAGATGGATGAACACGTCCTCCAGCGTCGGCCCGGTCGGCTCCACGCGCACGTCCGCGCGCCCCGCCCATGGCGCCAGCGCTTCGTCCAGGGCCGCGCGGTCGGTGCCGCTGACGTGCAGGCGGGTGCCGAAGGCGGCGACCATCTCCACGCCCGGCCGGCCCTCCAGCTCCGCCGCCACGCGGCCCAGGTGCGGGGCGGACACTGCCACCGTGTGCAGGCCCGATCCCGCCACCACCTCGTCCACCGTGCCGTGGGTCATCAGCTTGCCGTAGGCAAGGTAGGCGATCTGGTGGCAGCGCTCCGCCTCGTCCATGTAGTGGGTGCTGACCAGCACGGTCAGCCCGGTCTCGGCCAGCGCGTGGATCTCGTCCCAGAACTCGCGCCGGGCCTTGGGGTCCACGCCGGCCGTCGGCTCGTCGAGCAGCAGCAGCCTGGGCTCGTGCAGGATGCAGGCGGCGAGCGCCAAACGCTGCTTCCAGCCGCCCGACAGCTCCCCCGCCAGCTGCGCCTGCCGCTCGGCGAGGCCCAGGCGGTCGAGCGCGTCGCCCACCCGCCGCCTGCGGTCGGGCAGGCCGTACATGCGGGCGACGAAGTCCAGGTTCTCGCGGATGCTGAGATCCTCCCAGAAGCTGAACTTCTGCGTCATATAGCCGACCTGCCGCTTGATGGCCGCACTCTGCGTGCGGATGTCGAGGCCGAGGCACGTCCCCTCCCCCGCATCGGGGGTGAGCAGGCCGCACAGCATGCGGATGGTCGTCGTCTTGCCGCTGCCGTTGGGGCCGAGGAAGCCGTAGATCTCCCCGCGCTCCACGCGGATGGAGAAGCCGTCCACCACCGTCTTCGCGCCGAACCGCTTGACGAGGCCGCGCACGTCGATGACGGGATCGGAACCGGCGGCCTCGGCTGTCATCGCGGCAGCTCCACATCCACCGGCAGCCCCGGATTGAGCCGGGCCGGCCCCTCCGGCGCCGCCTCGATGCGAAAGACCAGCTTGGCCCGGCTCTGCACGCTGTAGATCACCGGCGGCGTGTATTCCGCGCGCGGGCTGACGTAGCGCACGCGCGCCACGAGGTCCGCCGGGCAGCCGTCGCAGCGCAGGCGCAGCGCGTCGCCCGGCCGGATGCCGCTCATCAGCGGCTCCGGCACGTAGGCGATCACCTTCACCCGCCCCGGCGGCAGCAGCGACACGATGGGGGAGCCGGCCGGCACCCATTCGCCGGGGTTGTACAGCGTGTCCTCCACCAGCGCGTCTTCCGGCGCCGCGGGCGCCATGTCGGCCAGCCGCTGGTCCTGCTGCGCCAGCGCCGCGGCGGCCATGGATACGGCGTCCTCGGCGGCGCGCAGCTGGTCGGGCCGGGCCGGCAGGTTGCTCACCGCCAGCTGCGCCGTCAGTTCGGCCAGCCGGGCGCGGTCGCGCTCGAACGCGCTGCGCGCCGCGTCCAGCTTGTCGGGGGAGGTCACGCGGCGGGCGACCAGCGCCTCCTGCCGCTTCAGCTCGGCGTGCGAGTAGGCCAGCGCGGCTTCCGCCTGCGCCTGCTGCGCGGCGACCACCGCCAGCTCCTCCGGCCGCTTGCCCTTGGTCAGGTCGGCCAGCAGTGCCTGCGCCTGCGCCAGCGCCGCCGCCAGCCGCTCGCGCTCCGCCCTGGCGGCGGTCAGGTCCATGGCGAACAGCGGCTCGCCGCGCGCCACCGTCCGGCCGCGCGCCACGGACAGCGTCTGCAGCGTGCCGGCCACCGGCGGCGCGATGCGCAGGTATTCCCCTTCCACATAGCCCTGCGCCACGCGCACTTCCGGCGCGGCGCCGAAACCCAGCATCACGGCCAGCGCGGCCAGCGTGTCGGCAAACCAGCTCATGACGCGCCTCCCTCCGGCGCCAGCGCGCGCCGCAGATGGTCGATGTGCGTGCGCATCAGCCCCTCCGCGTCCAGCGGCCCGCCCGCCACCGGCTCGAAAGAGGTGCGCCACAGCGCCACCATCAGCATGGGCGCCACGACTAGACGCACCGTGTGGCCCACGTCCATGGCGCGGAACTCGCCGCGCGCCACGCCGCGCTCCAGCACCGCGCCGATCACGCGGAAGGCGCGGGCGATGACCGTCTCGTAATAGAAGCGCGCCAGCTCGGGGAAGTTGCCGGCCTCGGCGATCATCAGCTTCGGGATGGCGCCGACGCGCGTCGCCATCACCTTGCCGGCGATGCCCAGCAGCAGCCGCTCCAGGATCTCCATGGAGGAGCCGGGGAACTCCGCCAGCAGCCGTTCCGCCATCTCCAGGTTGGGCAGGATGGCCGAGCGGACCACCGCCTTGAACAGCTCCTCCTTGTTCGGGAAGTAGAGGTAGAGCGTGCCCTTGCTCACCCCGGCGCGGGCGGCCACGTCCTCCAGCCGGGCGGCGGCGAAGCCGCGTTCGGCGAAGACGTCCAGCGCGGCGTCGACGATCTCCTGCGGGCGCGCTTCCTTGCGGCGGCGCCAGCGTGGCAACGGCGTGTCGGATGGATCGGAGGACGGGTCGGCGGCCATGAAGCGGCCCCTTTGATGACTGACCGGTCAGTTATTAACACGAGATCCCCGTCGGCGGCAATGGTTTTCCGCCGACCGCTTTTGCACAAAGAGGCGGCACAGTGATGCTGCAAAAGGCACTCGTTGAAGTATTCGCGTGCACCCGGCAAAAGCACTTGCGTTACGGCGCAAGCTCTCCAACACTACGGCCATCCGCCCCCCCGCCACGGAGAGGGCGCCATCCGGATCCCGGACCGGCCTTGCGGCCACAACACAGGGACCAGAGCACGGCGGATACTCAAGGAGGAAAAGCGACAGGCCGGTGCAGGGGCGCACAAGCGCATCCGGCATCAAGGTTGCATGGGCACGGTTGCTGAAGGAAGGGGACCACAGGACATGGCTGGGCGCCACCCCACGTCGAATCTGGAACTGCTGGCCATCTACGAGGTGAGCAAGATCCTCGGGTCGTCGCTCGACCTGCAGCAGACGTTGCGCGAGGTTCTGCGCCTTCTGTCCTATCAGCTGCAAATGCACCGCGGCCGCGTGTTCCTGCTGGGCGACGACAACGTGCTGCGCATGGTCGCCGCCAACGGCCTGTCGCCCGAACAGATCGGCCAGGCCGAGTTCCGCGAGGGCGAAGGCATCATCGGCCGCATCCTGAAGACCGGCATGCCCGCCGTCATCGACAACCTTGCCGAGGAGCCGCTGTTCCTCAACCGCACCAGCGGGCGGGAGGACCTGGACGAGGTGGTGGCCTCCCTGGTCGGCGTGCCCATCAAGGTGGCGGGCACCATCATCGGCGTGCTGACCATCGACCGCATCAGCGACGAAGGGCCGACCACCCACTTCGGCAACGACGTGCGCTTCCTCACCATGGTCGCCAACCTCATCGGCCAGACCGTGCGCCTGCACCGCACGGTGGCGGAGGAGCGGCGCTACATGATGCGCGAGACCTTCCGCCTGCAGAAGGAACTGAAGCAGCCGGAACCCATCGCCGACATCGTCTGCACCAGCCCCAACATGGCCGAGGTGCTGGCCCAGGTGCACCGCGTGGCGCCCTTCAAGTCGACCGTGCTGATCCGCGGCGAGAGCGGCACCGGCAAGGAGCTGATCGCCCGCGCCATCCACAACCTGTCGCCCCGCAAGGACAACCCCTTCATCCGCGTCAACTGCGCCGCCCTGCCGGAAACGCTGCTGGAATCGGAACTGTTCGGCCACGAGAAGGGATCCTTCACCGGCGCCCAGAAGGACCACAAGGGCCGGTTCGAGTTGGCGTCCGGCGGCACCCTGTTCCTGGACGAGATCGGCGACATCTCCCCCAACTTCCAGGCCAAGCTGCTGCGCGTCCTCCAGGAGCAGGAGTTCGAGCGGGTCGGCGGGTCGAAGACCATCAAGACCGACGTCCGCCTGATCTGCGCCACCAACCTGAACCTGGAAGAGGCGGTCGGGCATGGCAAGTTCCGCGCCGACCTCTACTTCCGCATCAATGTGGTCAGCATCTTCCTGCCGCCCCTGCGCGAACGCCGCGGCGACGTCGAGCCGCTGGCCCGCCACTTCGTCGCCAAGTTCAACAAGGACAACGGGCTGAGCCTCGCCCTGTCCGACGACGCGCTCGACGTGCTGAACCGCTGCCCGTGGCCCGGCAACGTGCGCGAGCTGGAGAACTGCGTGGAGCGCGCCGCGACGCAGAGCCGTGACGGCGTGATCCGCGGCTCCGACCTCAGCTGCGCGCTGAACCTCTGCAACTCCTCGATCCTCTTCCAGTACCAGACGGCCGGAACGTCGGTGGGCGGGCTGGCTCCGGCGGTGTCGAACCGCCCCACCGCCTCGGCATCGCCGCCCAAGCTGCCGCCGATCCTGCCGGCCTCGGGGGCCGCGTCCGCCTGCTCGTCGTGCGCCGCGGCGCCACCGCAGCCGCCCGTGGCGGCGGCCCCGCCGCCCCCGCCCGTGCCGATGCCGGCACCGCCGATGCCGGCCCACTCCGCCCCCGCCCACGCGGATGCGGAGCCCGCCGGCCACGGCGGCGACGCGATGCTGGACGAGCCGGACTCCGGCCCGCTGCGCGACCGGCTGATCTGGGCCATGGAGCGCACAGGCTGGGTCCAGGCCAAGGCCGCTCGCCTGCTCGGCATGACCACGCGCCAGGTGAGCTACGCCCTGCGCAAGTACAACATCGAGATCAAGCGGTTCTGAGTTCGGCGCCCCGGTGGCTTCCGGCATCTCCCTCCGGGTGACCGCACATAGCCGGATGTGGTATGAACGAACGGGCGGCTGCGGCCGGGCCGCCCCTTCCCCACCGGCCGACGCGGCGCGCACCCGATGGAAAAGCCTCTCGCCGTCCTGTTCGTCGACATCGCGGACTCGACGCAGCTCTACGAGCGGATCGGCAACGTCCGCGCGGCGGCGCTGGCCGAGGCGACGCTGCTGCATCTGCGCCGCTGCATCGAACAGAACGCCGGCTGGGTGGTGAAGATGCTGGGCGACGGGCTGCTGGCCGCCTTCCCCACCGCCGACGACGCCTGCCGGGCCGCCAGCACCATGATGGAATGCCAGGCGAACTTCGGCCTCCAGCTGCGCATCGGCATCAACTACGGCAACGTCGTGCAGGGCACCGGCGATCTCTACGGCGACGCCTGCAACGTCGCGGCGCGGGTCGAGGCGCTGGCCCGCCCCGGCGAGGTCCTGGCTACGGAGGATTTCGTCCAGCGCCTGTCGGCCGACCTGCGCAAACGCACCAAGCTGTTGAGCAATGTCGCGGTGAAGGGCAAGACCGCGCCGGTGCGCATCCACGAGGTACGCGGCCACGACGTCGCCGACGACGCCATCGAAAGCACGACCATCGCTTTCTCATTAAGCGACCTGAAGGCCCAGGCGGCCGGCACGCTGACCCTGCACCTGACCTACCAGCAGCGGTGCATCACGCTGAATCGCCACAACCCGCGCCTCTCCGTCGGGCGGGACGAGGCGAGCGGCCTGCGCGTGCTGTCGCGCCAGTGCTCGCGCCAGCACGGCCTGTTCGACTTCAGCCGCGAGAGCTTCATCATCACCGACCATTCCACCAACGGCACCTTCGTGCGCCCGGGGGAGTCGCCGCCCATGGTGCTGCGCCGCGATTCCGCCAAGCTGGTCGGCAGCGGCCTGATCGGCTTCGGCGCCATCCCGCAGGACGAGGCGCAGGATCACGTCGCCGCCTTCCGCGTCGAGCTGGCGTAGGCGCGCTATCGCCGCCAGAACGGCTTGGCGCTTTCCCGTTCCGCGTCTTCGCGGGAAAGGCCGAGGTCGCGCAGCAGGTGATCGTCCAGCGCCGCCAGCGCCCGCCGCTGCCGCCGGCGCCCGATCCAGGCCGCCAGAAGCCCCAGCACCCCGCCCCGTTCCCACCGCGCGGCCCGCTGCGGGCGGCGCGGGCTGACCGACGACGTTCCGTACACGACACGCTCCTTTTGTCGGGTTGTGTCCAGTCAGGTTGCCGCCCGCCTGTCCATAAGGCAAATTTGGTTTTCTGGCACATGCCATAAGCGTTCCTTTGAGATGCCCCCATGCGCAACCTGAACCCCGACCAGCTCCGCACCTTCCTCACGGTGGTCGACCTCGGCAGCTTTTCGGCCGCCGCGCGGCGGCTCAACCTCACGCAGCCGGCGGTCAGCCTGCAGCTGCGCGAACTGGAAGCGCGCCTGGGCGTGCCGCTGCTCGACCGCATGGGGCGGCGCGCCGTGCCGACGCCGGCCGGCGAGACGCTGGTCGTCCATGCCCGCCGCATCACGGCGGAGATCGACGCCGCGCTGGAGGCGATCCGCCGTCATCGCGACGGCGCGCTGGGCCGCGTGCGGCTGGGCTCGGGCGCGTCCATCGCCGCCTACCTGCTGCCGCGCGTGCTGAAGACGCTGCGCGACCGCCGTCCGGACCTGGAAGTGGTGGTCCGCGTCGGCACCGCCGACACCATCGTGCGCGGCCTGCTGGCCGGCGACTTCGACCTCGCCGTCCTCACCCTGCCGGTGGACGAGCGCGGCCTCACGGTGGAGCCGCTGCGCACCGACCCGCTGGTCGCCGTCTTCCCGGCCGGCGCGGACGTGCCCGACGCGGTGACCCCGGCCGACCTCGCGCGATTCCCCCTCATCCTCGACGAACGGCCGACGCGCCAGCGCGCCCACACGCTGGCGTGGCTGCAGACCGGCGGCATCACGGCGCATCCCGTCATGGAGCTGGGCAGCAACGACGCGGTGCGCGCCATGGTGGCGGCCGGGATGGGGGCATCGGTCATGACGGCGGACACCGTCGCCGACCTGGGCGCGCGCGTAGTCACCCGCCCGCTGGACCCGCCGGTGCTGCGCCGGATCGCCATCGGCCAGCGGCACGGCCAGCCCGACGACCCCGCCCTGCGCCTGCTGCGCGAGGCGCTGCGCACGCTCGCAACGTCCTGATTCCCGTGTCATGTCCCCGACAGATTCGGGGCTTTGTCGCATAGCCGACAGGGGGACGCGGCCCCGACAATCACCGCAATCCGTTGAAAATAAACGCAATCATCAACTGGCATGCGCCTTGCTCAAGCCTATCCGACCGACGCACGCTGGAAGGAGTGGGTGATGGGCAACGTGATCAAGCTGGACGGCATTCTCGGGGTGGGTGAGCTGAAGGCGGCCACCGACGCGCCGCCGGCATCGGGCTGCACCTCCTCGGCCTGCGGCTCCTCCGACGGGCCGGCCGACATGGCGCCGGAGGTGTGGGAGAAGGTCAAGAATCACCCGTGCTACAGCGAAGAGGCGCACCACTACTTCGCCCGCATGCACGTCGCCGTGGCGCCGGCCTGCAACATCCAGTGCAACTACTGCAACCGCAAGTACGACTGTTCGAACGAAAGCCGCCCCGGCGTGGTGTCGGAGAAGCTGACGCCCGAGCAGGCCGTGAAAAAGGTCCTGGCGGTGGCGCAGGAGATCCCGCAGCTCTCCGTCATCGGCATCGCCGGCCCCGGCGATTCCCTGGCCGCCGGCGGCAAGAACAGCTTCGCGACGTTCGAGATGCTGTCGAAGCTGGCGCCCGACCTGAAGCTGTGCATCTCCACCAACGGCCTGGCCCTGCCCGACCACGTGGAGCGGCTGAAGAACTACAACGTCGACCACGTGACGATCACCATCAACATGGTCGACCCGGAGGTGGGCGAGCGGATCTACCCCTGGATCTTCCACAACCACAAGCGCTGGACCGGCCGCGACGCCGCCAAGATCCTGCACGAGCGGCAGATGCTGGGCCTGGAGATGCTGACCTCGGCCGGTATCCTGGCCAAGATCAACTCGGTCATGATCCCCGGCATCAACGACGAGCACCTGATGGAGGTGAACGCGCAGGTGAAGAAGCGCGGCGCCTTCCTGCACAACATCATGCCGCTGATCTCCGACCCGGCGCACGGCACCCACTTCGGCCTGACCGGCCAGCGCGGCCCCACCGCGCAGGAGCTGAAGGTCCTGCAGGACAAGTGCGAGGGCGGGGCCAAGCTGATGCGCCACTGCCGCCAGTGCCGCGCCGACGCCGTCGGCCTGCTGGGCGAGGACCGCGGCGACGAGTTCACCATCGACCGCATCGAGGCGATGGAGGTCTCGACCGACGACGCCGTCCGCAAGACCTACCGCGAGCACGTCGAATCCGAGCGCGCCAAGCGCGCCGAATCGAAGGAAGCGGCGCGCGCCGAGGTGGCCGAGACGGTCAGCGCCGAGGTGAAGCCGATCCTCGTCGCCGTCGCCACCAAGGGCGGCGAGCGCATCAACGAGCACTTCGGCCACGCCCGGGAATTCCAGATCTACGAGGTCGGTCACGCTGGCGCCAAGTTCGTCGGCCACCGCCGGGTCGAGCAGTACTGCGAGGGCGGTTCGGGCGACGACGACGCGCTGTCCACCGTGCTGGCGGCCATCAACGACTGCGCGGCGGTGTTCGTCGCCAAGATCGGCGGCTGCCCGAAGAAGACCCTGGAAGCGGCGGGCATCGAGCCGGTTGATTCCTATGCCTTCGAATACATCGAAGAGTCGGCATTGACCTACTTCAAGGCGTACGCCGAGCGGGTGTCGCAAGGTCTGGCCCCGAACGGGGTGACCCGCGACGCCGTGATCCGCCCGGCCGAGCCGGCGGCGTTGCGCGCGTAACCCTTTCCGTCCACCGGCCCCGGCGCGGGCCAACACACAGCCCAACACACAGCAAGGAGCGAGTCCCATGGCTTACAAGATCAAGTCCGCCGAGTGCACCGTGTGCGGCGCCTGCGAGGCCGAGTGCCCGAACCTGGCCATCAGCCTGAAGAAGGGCACCTACATCATCGACCCGGCCAAGTGCACGGAATGCGAAGGCCAGTTCGACAGCCCGCAGTGCGCCGCGGTGTGCCCGGCCGACTGCTGCGTGCCCGCCTGAATGCCGGCCGTGCGATCCCCCTTCGCACGGCCCACGGCTGGCGGATCGGCGATCCGCTGAGAGCCGGGGTGAGGGGGCCGCGGTCTGGTACGCCGCGCCCTGCATGTCCTCCTCATCCCGGCCCTCTCGCTTCCCTCCCTTCTGCGATGAGGCAAGTCCATGCTGGCGGAGCTGGACGAAAGCTGGATCGAACGCCGTTACTACGGCGGCGACCTGCCCGCGGAAGCGGAACGGTGCCTGCATCTGGCCGCCGCCAGCTATGCCGACACCGGCGCGGCGGCCGCCCACCTCGCCCGCGCGGCCGAGCTGGCCCCCGGCCACCGCCTCGTCGACCTCGGCCACTACAAGTTCCACTTCTACAAGGCCAACCTGGACGCCGCCCTGGCGTACGGCGAGCGCATGGTCGGCCACGCGCTGGCCCTGCTGGGCCGCAACGACGCCGACTGGCGCACGGTGACGCGCGACAGCGCCGACTTCGCCAGCCTCGACACGCCGCCGCGCTTCTTCCTCTTCGCGCTGACCGCGGTGGGCTACCTGCTGCTGCGCCTGGGCCGGATCGAGGAGGGGCGCGAGGCGCTGGGCAAGGTCCTGGCCCTCGACACCGCCAACCGCATGGGGGCCGACCGGCTGCTCGCCGTCGCCGACCGCGCCGGGCGGGAGGAGGAGGAATGACCGACATCGACGCCGCGATCGACTGGCTGGGCCGTCCCGTCGCCTGCGGCGGCTGCGCCCACGAGGACCGCCTCTCCAGTCGGTCCGATGCCACTGGACGCTGCGAACCGCTGCGCGCCTGCGTGCACGACCGTTACGCCCGCCGCGTCCAGCGCTTCTTCGACTGGAACCCGGACCTCGCCGCCGAATACCTCGACCACCCCTACTTCGAGGTGCGGGCCCTGGCCGCGCGCTGCGCGCCGATCTTCCTCATCACCCGCCTGATGGAGGATCCGGACGAGACGGTGCGCGCCAGCGTGGCGCGCCGCCTGCCGCGCCGGCTGCTGCTGCGCATGCGCTCCGACCCCGACCGCGAGGTGCGCATCGCCGTCTGCGTGCGGCTGGAGGACGGCGATCTGGCGCCCATGATGCGCGACCCTGACTATTCCGTGCGGCTGCGCGTCGCGCGGCGCGTGCCGGAAGGCATGCTGCCGGCGATGATGCACGACGACGACCCGGAGGTGCGCCTGGACGTGGCGCGCCGCATCGGCCCCGACTGGCTGGCCAGCATGGCCTGGGACGACAGCCCGCGCGTGCGCATGGAGGTGGCCCGTCGCCTGCCGCCGGAGAAGCTGGCGCCGCTGGCGCGCGATGCCGACTGGTGCGTGCGCTTCGTCGTCGCCAGCCGCATCGCCCCCGAAGACCTGGAGCCGCTGGCCCACGACCCCGTGGACGAGGTGCGCCAGGTCGCCCGCGACCGTCTCGCCGGCCTGACGCCGGCGGTCCTTCCCGATGCATGAGGTGAGCCATGGCGGCCCGTGAACGTGCCCGGCACCCCGACGACGAGGTCGAACTGGCCGGCCCGCCCGTGTTCGAGGAGGGGGACAAGATCCGCTCCCTCAAGGACATCCGTAACGACGGCACCTACCCCGGCCGCCCCCTCGGCGACTACCTGATCCGTGCCGGCGACGTCGGCTACGTCAAGTCGATCGGCACATACTTGCAGATGTATTACATCTACGCCGTCGACTTCTACGAGCAGCGGATCATCGTCGGCATGCGCGCCAGGGAGATGGAGCTGGTCGACGACACCCTGAACGCCCCCAAGCCCTGAACCTGTCCCCGAACCCCGGAGCACCGCCATGAGCCAGACGAGCGAGACGAGCGAGACCGCCGCCCCCGAAGCCGCCGGGTTCGTCCCGCCGCGCGAGCCGATCTACGACTGGGGCATGCGCGTGACGGCCGCCGCCGACCTGTTCAACGACGGCAGCCATCCGCACGCCGCCCCCGGCGCCCTGCTGGTGCCCAAGGGTACGCCGGGCGAGGTGGCCCGCGTCGGCCGCACGGAGGACGGCAACATCCCCGTCTATGCCGTGGAGTTCCCCGGCGGCGTGCTGGTCGGCTGCTTCGAGGAGGAGCTGACCCCCCTCGGCAACACGCTCCGCCCGAAGCCCGGCGTGCTGGGGTGACCGCATGATCTACCTCGACAACAACGCCACCACGCCGCTGGCGCCCGAAGTTCGGAACGCCATGCTGCCGCACCTCGGCGACGCCTTCGGCAATCCGTCCAGCCCGCATTCCGCGGGCATGGCGGCGAAGCAGGCGGTGAGCGAGGCGCGCGCGTCGGTGGCGTCGTTGATCGGGGCCCGCGCCGCCGAGATCACCTTCACCGCCAGCGCCACCGAGGCCAACCACCTCGCCATCCTCGGCGCGCTGCGCGCCGTCGAGGAAACGCAGCCCCAGCGCACCCACGTGGTGACCACCGCGGTCGAGCACCCCGCCACCCTCATGCTGTTCGACGACCTGGAGCGCCAAGGCTGGACGGTGACGCGCCTGCCGGTGGACGCCGCCGGCCGCATCGCCCTGTCCGACCTGCGCGTGGCGGTGGACGAGACCACCGCGCTGGTCTCCATCATGGCGGCGAACAACGAGACCGGCGTGCTCCTGCCGGCGGCCGAGGCCGCCGACGTGGCGCAGGCGCGCGGCGCGCTGGTCCACGTGGACGCCGTGCAGCTGGCCGGCCGCCTGCCAACGGACGTGGACGCGCTCAACGCCGACCTGCTGTCGCTGTCCGCGCACAAGCTGCACGGGCCGAAGGGTGCCGGCGCGCTGTACGTCCGCAAGGGCACGCCCCTCCATCCCCTCATCCACGGCCACCAGGAGCGGCGGCGGCGCGGCGGTACGGAGAACGTGCCGGCCATCGCCGGCTTCGGCGTCGCCGCGCGACTGGCCCGCGCGGCGGTCGAGGGTGGTGCCGCCGCTTCCATGTCCATCCTGCGCGACCGGCTGGAGCGCGGCATCCTGGCCGCGTGGCCGGGCAGCCGCGTCAACGGCGCCGGGGCGGAGCGCGTGCCCAACACCACCAGCATCCGCTTCGCCGACGGGCACGGCCACCCGATCGAGGCGGAGGCGCTGCTGATGCGGCTCGACCGCGCCGGCATCCAGGTGTCCATGGGTGCTGCCTGCGCGTCCGGCGGCAACGAGCCCAGCCACGTGCTTCTGGCCATGGGCCTGTCGCGCGCGGAGGCCGCGGCCACCCTGCGCTTCTCGCTCAGCCGCTACACCACCGCGGCCGACATCGACACCGTCCTCACCGAGCTGCCGCCGCTGTTCGCGCGGCTGGCAGCCTGATCACCGACAACGCGAACACCCCCTTGCATCCCCGGGAGCCCGTACAATGAAGGTCATGATCCGTAAGGTCGCCGAGCAATACTCGATCTACGTCGCCAAGAAGGACCTGGAAGAGCCGATCGTCGAGATCGAGAAGCCCGGTCTGTGGGGCGGCTGGGTCAAGGTCGCCAACGGCTGGACGCTGGACCTGCCGGACATGCCGGCCGACACCCGCCTGCCGATCACCGTCGAAGCCAAGAAGCGCGGCGCGGAGTGACGCCATGGGAATTGCGGCCGAACGGATCGACTCCATCCTCGCTTTCGCCAACCAGCGCTTCGCGGCGGGCGACAAGCTGAACGCCATCGTGCACGCCGTGAAGGGCGCCAACCCCGGCCTGTCGGTGACCGGCACCTTCGCCTCGGTCATGGCCGAGGACCCGTACAAGGAGGACGGGCGCTTCGCCCTCTTCCTGGTGGACGGCACCAACCACTGCTGGGCCATCACCGCCAACCCGGCGGGCGCCACCGGCATCGTGATCGCCGAACGGGACGACGAGGAATGACGGCCCCCCTCGACGACGCACCGGCCGACGGCGCACCGGCCGATGACGGGGAAGACGAGTACATCCCCCTCACCGACCCCGACATCTCCGCCGCCGAGGTGGAGGTCCTGGGCCGCGTCCTGACCTCCGGCTCGTTCAGCGACGGCCGCATGACGGAGGCATTCGAGAACGCCTTCGCCAAGTACGTGGGGCGGGCGCACGCGGTCGCCGTGTCCAGCGGCACCATCGCCATGCTGCTCACCCTCAAGGCCTACGGCCTGGGGCCGGGCGACGAGGTGCTGTGCTCCCCCTACGGCTGGCATCAGGTGCAGCACGCGGTGGCGCTGGCCGGGGCGACGCCGGTGTTCGTCGACATCGACTATTGGCAGCACACCATCAACCCGGCCAAGGCCGAGGCCAAGGTGACGCCGGCCACAAAGGCGATCATCGCCGCCAACGTCAACGGCCATCCCGCCCATTGGGACGAGCTGCGCGCCCTGGCCGACGCCAGGGGCCTGATCCTGATCGAGGATTCGACGGAGGCCATCGGCTCCACCTACCGCGACCGGCTGGTGGGTTCCTTCGGCGACGCCGCGATCTTCGACTTCTCGGAACCCGGCGTGCTGCTGACCGGCGAAGGCGGCATGATCGTCACCGACGACAAGGACCTCGCCCACCAACTGCGCTACCTGCGCCGGCGCGAGGTGGCGCACCGCAACACGGTCGTCATCACCCGCACGGTGCCCTGGCAGGCGAAGATGAACGACCTGAACGCCGCACTGGGCCTCGTGCAGCTCCAGCGGCTGCCGGAGATCCTGGCCAAGCGCGCGCAGGTGGTGGCGTGGTACGACGCCGCCATGGCGTCGTTCGAGGGCATCAAGCCGCCCTACACCGGCCCCGGCGTCACGGCCGTGTACCCCATGGTCTACGCCGTGCACCTGGGCACCCGCTTCACCGCGTCGGGACGCAAGGCGATCATTGAGGACCTGGACACCCACGCGGTGGACGCGTCCGACTACGGCCAGGCGCTGTACACCCAGCAGTACTACCAGGAGCGCGGCCACGGCCGCGCCGACTGCCCGGTCTGCCAGAAGACGGTGGACCGCGCGCTGGCCCTGCCGCTGCACCACAAGGTCACGCAGGAACAAATCCAATTCATGGTCGACACGCTGAAGGACGCCACGGTCAACACCGGCGCCGGGGCTGCGATCTATTAGGAAAGAACCGACATGAGCGAGACCCTGACCGCCCCCCTGGCCGACGCCCCGATCGACACCGGAGCCGCCATCGCCGAGATCGCCTCGGCGCTCAAGGCCCGCACCGTGGTGCCCTACCTGGGGCCGGGCGCCTTCGCGCTGCTGCCCGAGGATGCCTGCCCGATCCCCCGCACCTCGGCGGAGCTGGTGCAGGGACTGAACGCCAAGGTGGCGGCCCCCGGCCGCATCCGCAGCAGCCTGACCGCCGTCGCCCAGTTCATCGAGACGCGCCGCCACCGCAAGACGCTGGAGACGATCCTCACCGGCATCTTCCGCACCGACGTGCCGGCGACGCCCGTGCACCGCTGGATCGCTTCCCTGCCGGCCCCGCCGCTGGTCGTCGATGTCTGGTACGACGACGTGCTGGCGAAGCTGCTGGCCGCCGACGAGGGCCGCACCTGGGGCCAGATCCAGGGCCTCTCCCACCCGCAATCGACCGGCGAGTGGGTCCGCTACTACGCCCCCGACGGCAGCGCCGCGACGGCCGAGGCGGCGGAGGGCTGGCAGACGGTGCTGTACAAGCCGTCGGGCAGCGTGTCGCCGGCCGGCAACTACCTGATCTCGGACTCCGACTTCGTCGAGGTGCTGACAGAGATCGACATCCAGTCGCCGATCCCGCCCACCGTGATCGACCGCCGCGCCGGCCGTTCGTTCCTCTACCTCGGCTGCCGCTTCGACGCGGAGATCCAGCGCACCTTCGCCCGCCAGATCGCCAAGCGCTCGGCCGACCGCCACTGGGCGGTGATCCCCGGCGAGCTGACGAAGAACGAGGCCCGCTTCCTGGAGTTGCATAACATCACCCGCATCGACCTGCCACTGGATGAAGCGATCGCACGGATCGACGCGGCGATGGGTGCGTGACGTTGGGTTTTCGGCTTGAGCCTCAACCCAACCTACGGCTGAGCGGTAGGTTGGGTTGAGCGCCAGCGAAAACCCAACGTTACACCGTCACCCCACCTTCAGCCCGTCGCGGAACACGGCCATCGTGCCCTTGTCCATCACCGTCCATTCCTCGTCGCGGGTGAGGGGGCGGGTGGCGATGACGGTGACGACGTCGTCGGGTGTCGTCTCCTTCTCGAAATCCACGGTCATGTCCTCGTCGATCAGCGTCGCCGGGCCGAAGGGCGCCTTGCGGGTGATCCAGGCGAGGTTGCTGGCGCAGTGGCACCACAGGTTGCGGCCATCCGACAGCAGCATGTTGAACACACCCAGGCCCCCCAGTTCCGCCGCCAGTTCGCGGATCAGGGCGTGCAGCGCCGCCTCGCCGCGCGGCGGTTCGGGGAAGCGCTCGCGGATGCGGCCGAGCAGCCAGCAGAAGGCATGCTCGCTGTCGGTCGACCCGACCGGCCGGTAATGGCCCAGCGCAAAGCGCTTGATGCCCTTCAGCTGGCCGTTGTGGGCGAAGGTCCACACCCGCCCCCACAGCTCGCGCGTGAAGGGGTGCGTGTTCTCCAGCGACACCCGGCCGCGGTTGGCGCGACGGATGTGCGAGATGACGACGCAGCTCTTGATCGGATAGGCGCGCAGCAGCCGCGCGATCTCCGATTCACAGCTCGGCGCCGGGTCGTGGAAGGTGCGGCAGCCTTTGCCCTCGTAGAAGGCGATGCCCCAGCCGTCACGGTGCGGGCCGGTGCGGCCGCCGCGGTTCATCAGCCCGGTGAAGCTGAAGCAGATGTCCGTGGGCACGTTGGCGCTCATGCCCAGGAGTTCGCACATGGTGTCGCCCCGATCGTTGGGTTTTCGCCTGACGGCTCAACCCAACCTACGACGTTCAGCCGCCCCCGTCACCCCTTGGCGGGCGTCGGACAGGGCGGCATGTCGGGTTTCGGACAGCCTTCGACGCTGCCGGCCGGCTTGTTCGCCAGACCGATCCAGGCATCCACCGCGTCGGCGTCGAAGCCGCACTCCCGCCGTTCGCCCACCTGCATCAGCGGCCTGCGGATCAGCAGCGGCGTGGCCAGCATCATGGCCAGCGCCGTGTCCGCGTCCAGCGATTCCGGCACCACGTCCCCGGACTTCACCGCCGGGGCGGCGCGGTTGAACCACTCGGCCACCGGGCGGTCGCCGAAGAAGGGGCGCAGGCTCTCGCGCGTCCAGGGCGTGGACAAAAGGTCGCGCACGTCCAGCCGGTGCCCGGCATCCTCCAGCAGCTTCTTCTGGCGCGCGTTGCCGCCGCAGCCCGGCTTTTCGTAGAAGATCACCTTGGCCATACGATCATCCTTTGGAAAGCAGCGGCGCACGGGCCAGCAGGCCGTCGACCTGCGCGCGGATCTCGTCGTGCACCTTGGGATCGAGCTTCTTCAGCCAGCGCGGCGGGATCGCCTCGACGCCGTAGGTGGCGCCGGCCAGCATGCCGGCGATGGCGCCGGTGGTGTCGGCGTCGCCGCCCTGGTTCACCGTCTCGACGATGCAGGATTCCACCGTGTCGGTCTGGAAGTAGTAGTGGAACACCGTCTGCACCGTATCGACGATGTAGGCGGTGGACAGGTTGCGGTAGGGCTGGAACTTGAAGGCGCGGTGCGCGGCAACCAGCGCGTTGGCCTCGTCGCGCATCTCCTTCACGCCGCCGCCGGTCAGCAGCCGGCGCACCATGGTGCCCAGCGTCAGGATGGCGGCGTCGGACAGCGGATTGTTGTGCGTGATGTGCGCCTGCTCCAGCGACCAGACGCGGAACGCCTCCTCGTCGCCGAGCGTCGCCAGCACGACGGGCAGGTTGCGCATGGCGGCCCCGTTGCCGGCGTGGTGCTCCGACGCCGGTTCCGACAGCGTGCCGTGCATGATGTAGCGGCGGATGCCGCGACGTGTCGTATCCCCGACATCGACCGGGTGGCCTTTCAGCCAAATGGCGAACTCCTCCGCCACGCGCTTGGCGTCCCACTCCGGCCCGGCCAGGATGGCGCGGCCGAGGTGCAGCGACATCTCCGTGTCGTCGGTGACCTGCCCGGGCTTCAGGCGCAGCCAGCCGCCGCCCTTGATGTGCTTGTGCACGCCGTGCTGGTGGGCGATCTCGCCCTTTGTCAGGAACTCCACGGTGGCGCCCAGGGCGTCGCCGCAGGCGAGCCCGAGGTAGGCGCCCAGCGCCCGGGAACGAAGCGTTGCGTCGGTCATGACGGGAAAAGCCTGCAAGGATCGGGCCGTGGCCGGTGCTGTCAGAAAAGCGACACCGACACGCGGTAGTCGCCACCGACCACGAGATATTCCCCCTCCCCGCGAAACGGGTAGCGGGGCAGGATGTCGCGGAAGAAGACGATCTTCACGATCGGCACCTGGGTTTCCAGGATGTAGTCGCCGAACTGGCCGGCGATGTCACGCTCGATCGAAAAGGAGGAGAGATTGTTCAGGCGCAGCACCGCCGTGCGCTTGTCCGGCCGTTCGATGACGTGGTGCTCATCGACGCCGTTGACGCCGCGGTAGAGCCTGATCGCCTGGGCACGCGCGGGCATCGGCGCGTCGGGCCAGCCGCGGCGGATCCACCATTGGCAGTATTCGTACAGAAGGTCGAGCTGCAGGTCGATGTGGTTGTTGTGGAAGCGGGTGGAGGTCTTCTCCTCCCCGTACGTCCGCCACGCGTCGGACGCGAAGCGGCGGATCGGCTCCTTGTGCCACGTCGGCAGCAGGCCGAAGCGGCTTTCGGCCCAGCCCTTCAGCACCGCGCCTTCGGTGGCGTTGGAATCGAACATCCAGCCCTTCAGCAACCGCAAATAGCTGGCGCGGAAGCGCCGCTTGCCGTCGCTGCCCTCCGCCCCCGAGAAATCCGGGTTCAGGCCGAAGGTCTGCGCCATGTAGCCCTGGAAGACGTCGGCCGCCGCCTCGGCCGTCGGCACCTCGTCCAGCGCCTCGAACAGCTCGCCGTGCGTGCCGCGGGTGCCGTGGATGCGCAGGATGCGGGGGGATGCGTTGAAGGCGGTGGTGGACAGCACCTCCGCCGGCACGCCCACCATGTTGGTGCGGTGCCCGCGCAGGGCCAGCAGCGAGTCCGGCCGGGTCGCCCCACCGCCCCCCAGAGGACTGTCCTCCACCTTCATGTCGCCGCCGTCCGCCATAACCACACTATTAATACGGTTTATCGGTGCGCGCCAAGGCTTCGCTACCGAAGGAATCCGGCCGCGACCGTGGGCCGCAGGGCGCATCCGTGACATTTGCCGGGAAAACGCCAACAAATTCGCAGCAGACCAGAAGGAAAACCTTGTCACTAAAAACGGATAGGAAGAAAGTTGAAAACGATACATTTGCCTCCGCACCCCGACTGAGCGATGATGACGAAGGAATCCGCGACAACGACAGCAAAGTCATCGCCAGACGATGTGCGGCGCGGGACTTGCCGCAAACGGAGGGGAGGATGGGTTTCTGGCCGGCACGGCGCAATGGGACTCCCCGTTTCCGGGCGCCGACGGCACAGCCGGCGGCCGGCGGACACGGCGCCATCCCCCTGCGCCCGGCCCCGGCCAGCCCCACTCCGGAGCCCGCGGCCCCCGTGCGGCTGAGTGCGCGCAAGCTGCGTCACGCGCGCGAGGCGCAGGACGCTATCAAGGCCGCCGCCATCCTGCGGCAGCCGCTGACGCTCGACCGGGCGGAGGCGCTGCTGGCGATCCTCGAACCCTACCGCCGGCGCGCCTCGCTGCCGGCCGGCGCCAACCCGCTGCACGGGCTGGTCGGGCAATCGCCGGCACGCCTGCACGAGATCGCCATGCGGCACGCCGCCCCCGTCCTGCTGGACGTCTTCCTGCCCGCCGCGCGCGAGCACATGCTGGACCGCCTCGTCGGCGTGCTGCGCCCGCTGGAGGGCGACGAGGCCGCCCGCCAGGACGGCGGCCTGCCCAGCGCCATCGACCTCGCCAACGCCATGCGCACCATGATCGGCGCGCTGCGCGGCGCCGGGCGCCAGCACGCGCTGGCGGTCATCGACGCGGTGATCGAGGACAGCCGCGCCATGGTGCAGCGCGCGTCCGGAATCGGACAAACCCCCGGATCCCAAGGCGGACAGCCCGCCGACCATTCCCACACCCTGGGCGAATTCTCACACACGCTGCTGCGGCTGGAGGCCCTGCGCCTGATCATGGAGACGCTGGGCGCCCGCAGCCCGGCGCTGGATGCGCTGGCCTACCAGTCGCGCCGCGTGGCGCGGCTGGCGCTGCGGCAGGCGGCGGCGGCCATCAACGGCTTCGTGCGCGAACGCAACCTGCTCACCCTGCGCGACAGCCTGCTGGTGATCGCCAAGATCGACAGCCTGATCGTGGTGGCCCTGCGCATCCTCGACTCCCTCCAGGCGCACGAGGAGGAGGCCACCCCCTTCGTCAAGGTCGCCGACGAGGAGGCGCTGGACGACTACGTCGAGGCCATCGTCCGCCTGGCGGAGGCGCTGGTCCAGCTCACCACCCGCACGCTGGCCTCCCCCGACTTCGACGAGCTGCTGTTCGTGGCGCTGCTGCGCAAGATCAAGTGGCTGTACCGCTTCTGCGACCGCCTGGGCCACGCGCACCGGCCCAAGGAACTGGACGAGCTGCGCGACTACCTGGGCCTGCAGTCCGCCATGCTTGGCCGCCAGTGCGCCGAGGCACTGTCGGGCGCCGTCGGCGACCCCGTCCTGATGGCCCGCCTGCTGCCGCGCGCGGACGAACTGGTGCTGCTGCTGGGCGACGTCGGCCGGCTGAAGGTCCGCGACATGCTGGCGGAGCGCGTCGCCGTGGCGCGCAACGACTCCGCACCGACCAAGTAAAGTGCGACAAAGGCCCGAATAGACGGCGCGCGAATAGTAGGCGCCTATTGTATATCACAACAATAATATAGCGGGCAGCTACGATCCGGTAACTTTATTAGGCTAGATTTCTGCCGATGCAGTCGCACCTCGGCCGTATGCCGAGCATCGCGCTCTCGCGGAGGTAGTCCCATGTTGCTCGGAAGGCTCACCATCCTGACGCGCCTCGTCGTCGGGTTCGGATCGGTGCTCGTGTTGACGGCCGCGCTCGGCCTGACCGCATCCAATCAGATGGACCGGCTGTCGGAGTTGACGGCGAAGCTCTATCGCCATCCCTTCACGGTCAGCACCGCGGCGCTGGAGGCCAAGGCCGACCTCATCGCCATGCACCGCGGCATGAAGGACGTGGCGCTGGCCGGCGACACCGCCAGCATCGACGCCGCGGCGCGCACCGTCGACGACTATGAGGCCAAGGTCTACAAAAGCCTGACGACGGTGAAGGACCGCTTCCTCGGCGACAAGCGGCAGGTCGAGGAGATCGTCACCACCTTCGCCGCCTGGAAGCCGATCCGCGCCGAGGTCATCGCCTTTATGCGCGAGGGCAAGCGGGCCGAGGCCGGCGCCATCACCCGCACCAAGGGCGCCGAACAGGTCGCCCTCGTCGCCCGCGGGATGGACGACCTGATCGCCTTCTCGTACGCCAAGGCCGCCGACTTCGAACGGCAGTCGGCGGCGGACGCCGACAGCGCCGCCACCATCCTGTACGCGTGGCTCGCAGGGATGGTTGTGCTGGGGCTGACCATCGCCGCGCTGATCACCCGCAGCATCACGGTCCCCCTCGGCGGGCTGCGCACCAGCATGGTCCGCCTCGCCGACGGCGACCACGCCACGGCCGTGCCCTTCACCGACCAGAGCAACGAGGTCGGCGCCATGGCCAAGGCCGTCCTGGTCTTCAAGGAAGCCGGCGAACGCATCGCGCAACTGCAAGCCGAGCAGGAGGAGACCAAGCGCCGCGCCGACGCGCAACGGCGGGAGGGCATGCTGCGGCTGGCCGACGAGTTCCAGAGCCACATCGAGGCGGTGGTGGAGCACGTCGCCTCCGCCTCCACCGAGATGAACGCCACGGCGCAGTCGATGAGCGGCATCGCCGAAACCGCCATGCGCGAGGCCGGCAACGCCAGTGCCGCGGCGCAGCAGGCGTCCACCAACGTGCAGACGGTGGCCTCGGCGGCCGAACAGCTCGCCGCCTCGATCACCGAGATCGGGGAGCAGGTCACGCAGTCGACCCGCACCTCGCGCAACGCCGTGGAAAAGGCGGAACGCACCGACGGCATCGTCCGCAGCCTCGCCGCCGCCGCCCAGACCATCGGCGAGGTGGTCAAGCTGATCAACGACATCGCCAGCCAGACGAACCTGCTGGCGCTGAACGCCACCATCGAGGCGGCGCGCGCCGGCGAAATGGGCAAGGGCTTCGCCGTCGTGGCGCAGGAGGTGAAGAACCTCGCCTCCCAGACCGCCAAGGCGACCGAGGAGATCTCCAGCCAGATCACCTCCGTCCAGGGCGCCACCGGCCAGGCGGTGGAGGCCATCCAGGACATCGTCAAGACGATCGGCGACATCAGCCAGACCGCCACCGCCATTGCCTCCGCCGTCGAGGAACAGCAGGCCGCGACGCGCGAGATTGCCCGCAACGTCGATCAGGCGGCGACCGGCACCCAGGAGGTCGCCCGCGGCATCGACGGCGTCAGCCACGCCGCGCGCGACGCCGGGCATGCCGCCGAACAGGTGCTGAGCGAGGCGCAGGAGTTGTCCCGCCAGTCGGAAATGCTCCGCCGCGAAACCGCCACCTTCATCGCCCGCGTCCGCTCCGCCTGATATCAAAGGCGCCTGAAGGTTTCCATCAAGCGCCTTTGATCGAACCCGGCAGCCCTTTGCCACAGGCTCTCGCCCTTTGCCTCGGGTAAAGGGCGGGAGGGGCATACGGACGAAGCCTTCAGGCGCCGTCCGTATGACACGGACGGCGAGCGCCGGACGGGATTCGGACATCGGGCTGCGGCGCACCCGCCTCAACCTCAGGGTGCCTGTGCGCCCGACGGTTGGGTCTGGCGCACCGCAGCCCGATCTTTTTGCGGCCACCGCCCCCTCTTCAACACGCATTGGAAGAAGATCGACACCACGCAGCACAAGGCGCGGGAGAGATCCTGTGCCTGTACGCATTCACATCGCGCGACGCTCCATATGATAATGAGAATCATTTGCATTAATGCCGACCCCTGCCTTAGGTTGCAGGTCGAAAGCCGACATTGTTTGCTGGGGGATACGATGCGTTTTGGAAGCGGTCTGGTATGTCTGGCGGCCATAAGCGCCGCCTTGTCCGCGAATCCCGTCTCCGCCGAGGAGTTCCGGCTGCAGACCATTACGGTGGAGGGCGCCGCCGTGCACCCGTCGCAGCAGAACCGGACCGAGGTGGACAAGGCCTTCGCCGGCACCCGCTCGGCCTCCGAGGTGTCGGGGGCGGTGCTGCAAAACCTCAACCCGGTGAACAAGGGCGACGCGCTGCGCTACAACGCGACCGGCCTGATCAACCAGCCGGAAGGCGGCGACCGTTTCGGCGGTGGCACCAAGATCCGCACCTTCGGCGACTGGGGTGCGTCGGAATCCATCGACGGCCTGCCGGCCTTCAAGTCGGCCGGCGAAGAGGGCGGCGGCTACGGCAACACCATGATCCCCTCCATCGCCGTGGAGAAGATCGGCGTGCTGAAGGGCGGCCGCGCGGTCGGCTACGGCGACGGCACGGACGGCGGCGTGGTGGAGACCACCATCAAGTCCGGCCGCAACTACAAGAACCACCAAGCCATGTCGATCGACGCCAGCACGGCGCGCGAGGGCCTGATCCAGGCGGAAGCCGCCGACAGCGGCAAGGCGTGGGACTACTACCTCGCCGGCTCCTTCCTGCGCGCGCTCTACAACGGCAAGCCCAGCAACCTGGACGGCCAGTCGGTTCTGGGCGGCGTGGCCAAGTTCGGCTTCAACCCCACCGACGACACCCGGATCGAGGTGCTGGGCATCTTCGACAACAGCCAGCCGACGATCATCCGCAACGCGCGCGAGGAGCAGATCTCCGTGCGCTCCAGCGTCGTCTCGGCCACGGTCGAGCATCGCTTCAGCGAGTACAGCAGCCTGCGCGCCGGCCTGCTGGCCACCGACACCCACTCCGTCTGGGGAGCCCGCGCCCGCGACCGCGCCGTCAACAACCGCATCGCGTTTGCCGAACACTACCTGAAGGCCAAGGTCGCCGACGGCATCACCTACCACGGCTCCGTCGGGGCGGAGTACAAGCACACCGACTACCTGCGCGACCGCGCCTGGAACGCCAACTTCAACGACGTGGCGCTGAAGTCGAAGAACGCCATCACCTTCAACGACAACCTCACGCTGACCGGCGGCCTGCGCTACACCCGCTTCGACAACGACATCACCTACAACGGCGTCAAGCAGCCGGACACGCTGCGCGACGATTCCGTCGTGTCATACGAGGTCGGCGCGGCCTACAGCATCTTGGAGCAGACCCGTCTGCGCACCTCGCTGGCGTCCGGCTACAACCGATTCTTCGAGAAGTACGGCAACTTCGGCACCATGGCGCTCAACACCCGCGGGGCCGGCGACGACATTGTCGATTCCCGGACAATCGAGGTGGGCGTCAACCAGGGCTGGAAGGGCGGCTGGTTCGACGCCGCCCTCTACAACATCGTCCAGAAGGGCGTTCCCCGGCAGACCAACGGCGCCATCGAAAGCGTGAAGGTCGACCAGTCCGGCCTGGAGCTGGAAGCGCAGTTCGACGTGACCAGCCAGCTGTCGGTGTCGGCCGGCTACATGCGCGTCCTGAAGCTGGAGACGACGCGGGCGAACGGCGCCAAGGTGAACGGCAACATCTACTGGGACGGCCAGTCCACCTCGGTGCCGGAGAACCAGTTCAGCCTGCGCGTCAGCTTCGACGCCACAGACCGCTGGAACCTGTGGACCGCGCTCTACCACTCCACCGGCTACGAGGCGGTGGATTCGAACGGCGCGGTGACGGAGCGCGACGGATTCAGCCGCGTCGACATCGGCACCTCCTACAGCTTCACGCCCTCGCTCGCCGTCCGCCTGCGGGTGGAGAACCTGTTCAACGAGCGTGACTTCGGCCAGACCGTGAAGGGCGTGCCCGCGAACGACGCCGGCAAGCTCGGCCGCGTCTTCTGGGTCGGCGCCGACTACACCTTCTGATCCGGGGGGCATCGGCATGGCTCATGCACCGGCGGGGCGCACGCCCTTCAAGGCCCGGCTCTTCCACGGACTGCGCCGGCTGCATCGGTGGCTGACCTACCTGATGGCGGCGCCCCTGCTGGTGCTGAGCCTGTCGGGGGCGCTCCTCGTCTTCGGGCACGAGATCGAGGGCGCCCTCGCGCCCCACGTCTGGCACGTCGAACCGCGCGGCGAGCCGCTCTCCCACCGCACCCTGCTGGAGCGGGTGCGGCAGCAGAAGCCCGACATCGCCGTCTGGTCCATCTCCGCCGGCGAAACGCCGGCCGACGCCTGGACGCTCTGGCTGGCCGGCGGGGCCGGCGTGATGACGCTCGATCCCTACACCGGCGCCATCCTCTCCCAACACCATCCCCACGGCACGGTCCGCGGCACGCTGGTGGCCCTGCACCGCTGGCTGCTGGTCGACGGTTCCGCCCGCCCCTGGGCGCGCCACCTCGTGTCGGCGGTCGCGCTCGCGATGATGGTGCAGGTTCTGGTCGGGCTGTGGCTGTGGTCGCTGCCCCCGCGGCCCTGGCGCAACGCCGTCCCCGACTTCAGCCGCAGCGCGCGGCTGGCGGTGTCGCGTTTGCACCAGGCGACGGGCCTGGCGACCGCGGCGCTGCTTTTGATGGTCGCCTTCACCGGCATGGCCATGTATTGGACCACCCCCACCCGCGCCCTGGTCGAAGCGGTGACCGCCAGCCGCGTGCCCGCCAACCCCGAGCCGGCCGCCCACGCGCCGGCCCCGGTCGCCGACCTGGACGCCGCCGTGGCGGCCGCCCGCGCCGCCCTGCCCCACGGCCGCGCGCGGCATGTCCGGATTCCCGCGAAACCCGACCACCCGGCCGTCGTCAGCTTCGACACACCGGGAACCCTGGTGCCCAGCCACGCCATCGTCGGCGGCACCCCGCCGCGGGTCCTCGCCCTCCAGGACGGCCGCGAGGCGTCGGCCGCCGGCTGGTTCTGGGCCGCCCACCACCATCTGCACATGGGCGACTTCGCGGGCGGCGCCCTGGGAACGGCCGTCCGCGCCGTCTGGGTGCTGCTGGCCCTGATCCCGGCCGCCTTCGTCGCCAGCGGCCTGTGGCTGCACGCGCGCCGCCGGCCGTCGCCGTCCTGACGCGCGCCCGGAGGCGCATGCGACGGGGGCCGCCGCGACGGGGGCCGCCGATGGCGGCCCTTCGTGTTTTCGGGACCGATCCCGTCCTGTTTTAGACCCGACATTGACCCGACAAAAAATAGGGGTTTGTCGGGTATGTCACAGGGTCCCGGCGACCGCACGAATCCCGACGCGAACCGACAAACCTTTACATATCAATACATTATGAGGCTGCATCCGAGTTGGCACGCCCCTTGCTCTAAGTAGGCCGGAAGCGGCGCCATCCCGCCGCGACGAGACAACGGACCCTTCAAAGCAAAGGAGCGACCCTCATGAGCCTTCGCCAGATCGCTTTCTACGGTAAGGGCGGCATCGGTAAGTCGACCACGTCCCAGAACACCCTGGCCGCTCTCGTCGAGCTGGACCAGCGGATCCTGATCGTCGGCTGCGACCCGAAGGCCGACTCGACCCGCCTGATCCTGCACGCCAAGGCGCAGGACACCGTGCTGCACCTCGCCGCCGAAGCCGGTTCGGTCGAGGACCTGGAGCTCGAGGACGTTCTGAAGATCGGCTACAAGGGCATCAAGTGCGTCGAGTCCGGCGGTCCGGAGCCGGGCGTCGGCTGCGCCGGCCGCGGTGTCATCACCTCGATCAACTTCCTGGAAGAGAACGGCGCCTACGACGACGTCGACTACGTCTCCTACGACGTGCTGGGCGACGTGGTGTGCGGCGGCTTCGCGATGCCGATCCGCGAGAACAAGGCCCAGGAAATCTACATCGTCATGTCCGGCGAGATGATGGCGCTGTACGCCGCCAACAACATCGCCAAGGGCATCCTGAAGTACGCCAACAGCGGCGGCGTGCGCCTGGGCGGCCTGATCTGCAACGAGCGCAAGACCGACAAGGAGCTGGAGCTGGCCGAGGCGCTGGCCGCCCGCCTGGGTTCGCAGCTCATCCACTTCGTGCCGCGCGACAACATCGTGCAGCACGCCGAGCTGCGCCGCATGACCGTCATCGAGTACGCGCCGGACAGCAAGCAGGCCGACGAGTACCGCCAGCTCGCCAACAAGGTCCATGCGAACAAGGGCAAGGGCACCATCCCGACCCCGATCACCATGGAAGAGCTGGAGCAGATGCTGATGGACTTCGGCATCATGAAGTCGGACGAGCAGGCGCTGGCCGAGCTGCAGGCCAAGGAAGCGGCCAAGGCCTGATCCCAGGGGGCCTTCAGTACTTCACTGGCCCCCTCCCCGGCCCACCCCGGCCTAGACACCGGGGTGGGAGAGAGGGGGTCCGGTCCCGCGCTGTAGCGGCGCGGAAAACGAGATTGACCAGGAGCTGGCCATGAGCCTGTCCGTGAACGAAGGTGTCGACGTCAAGGGCATCGTCGACAGTGTTCTCGAAGCCTATCCCGAAAAGTCGCGCAAGCGCCGCGCCAAGCACATCAACGTGCTGGAGGCCGAGGCCAAGGATTGCGGCGTCAAGTCCAACATCAAGTCCATCCCGGGCGTGATGACCATCCGTGGCTGCGCCTACGCCGGTTCGAAGGGCGTGGTGTGGGGCCCGATCAAGGACATGATCCACATCTCCCACGGCCCGGTCGGCTGCGGCTACTATTCGTGGTCCGGTCGCCGCAACTACTACGTCGGCGACACCGGCGTGGACAGCTGGGGCACGATGCACTTCACCTCCGACTTCCAGGAGAAGGACATCGTCTTCGGCGGCGACAAGAAGCTGGGCAAGGTGATCGACGAGATCAACGAGCTGTTCCCGCTGGTGAACGGCATCTCGATCCAGTCGGAGTGCCCGATCGGCCTCATCGGCGACGACATCGAGGCGGTCGCCCGCAACAAGGCGGCGGAAATCGGCAAGCCGATCATCCCCGTGCGTTGCGAAGGCTTCCGCGGCGTCTCGCAGTCGCTGGGCCACCACATCGCCAACGACTGCATCCGGGACTGGGTGTTCGAGAAGACGGAGCCGAAGTCGGACTTCGTGGCCACCCCGTACGACGTCACCATCATCGGTGACTACAACATCGGCGGCGACGCCTGGGCCTCGCGCATCCTGCTGGAAGAGATCGGCCTGCGCGTGATCGCCCAGTGGTCGGGCGACGGCACGCTCGCCGAGCTGGAGAACACGCCGAAGGCCAAGGTCAACCTGATCCACTGTTACCGCTCGATGAACTACATCGCGCGTCACATGGAAGAGAAGTACAACATCCCCTGGATGGAGTACAATTTCTTCGGCCCGTCGCAGATCGCCGAGTCGCTGCGCAAGATCGCCGCTCTCTTTGACGACAAGATCAAGGAGAACGCGGAGAAGGTGATCGCCAAGTACCAGCCGATGGTCGACGCCGTCCTGGCCAAGTACAAGCCGCGCCTGGAAGGCAAGAAGGTCATGATCTACGTCGGCGGCCTGCGTCCGCGCCACGTGGTCGACGCCTACCACGACCTGGGCATGGAGATCGTCGGCACGGGCTATGAGTTCGCCCACAACGACGACTACCAGCGCACCAACCACTACGTGAAGGAAGGCACGCTGATCTACGACGACGTCACGGCCTACGAGCTGGAGAAGTTCGTCGAAGCGATCCGCCCCGACCTGGTCGCCTCGGGCATCAAGGAAAAGTACGTCTTCCAGAAGATGGGCCTGCCGTTCCGGCAGATGCACTCGTGGGACTACTCGGGCCCGTACCACGGCTACGACGGTTTCGCGATCTTCGCCCGCGACATGGACATGGCGATCAACAATCCCGTCTGGGGCTTCTTCAAGGCCCCGTGGGACGCCAAGCCGGCCGCGGCCGAGTAATCCGCCAGGAAATAGGAGTATCCCATCATGACGTTCCCTGTTTCCCAGGACGCGGACAAGGTCCTCGACCACTTCACGCTGTTCCGCCAGCCCGAGTACAAGGCGCTGTTCGAGCGCAAGAAGGCCGAGTTCGAGTACGGCCACTCGGACGAGAAGGTCGCCGAAGTCTCCGAATGGACGAAGTCCGAGGACTACAAGGCGAAGAACTTCGCCCGTGAGGCCGTGGTCATCAACCCGACCAAGGCCTGCCAGCCGATCGGCGCCATGTTCGCCGCCCAGGGCTTCGAAGGCACCCTGCCCTTCGTGCACGGCTCGCAGGGCTGCGTGGCCTACTACCGCACGCACCTCACCCGTCACTTCAAGGAGCCGAACAGCGCGGTCTCCTCGTCGATGACCGAGGACGCGGCGGTGTTCGGCGGCCTGAACAACATGATCGACGGCCTGGCGAACGCCTACACGCTGTACAAGCCGAAGATGATCGCCGTGCTGACCACCTGCATGGCGGAAGTCATCGGCGACGACCTCGCCGGCTTCATCACCAACGCGAAGAACAAGGAGAGCGTGCCGCAGGACTTCCCGGTCCCGCATGCCCACACGCCCGCCTTCGTCGGCAGCCACATCGTCGGCTACGACAACATGATGAAGGGCATCCTCTCGCACTTCTGGGACAAGGCCGAGAACTTCGACACCCCGAAGGACGAGAGCATCAACCTGATCGGCGGCTTCGACGGCTACGCCGTCGGCAACAACCGCGAGCTGAAGCGGATCTTCGACCTCTTCGGCATCAAGGGCCGCATCCTGTCGGACGTGTCGGACGTGTTCGACACCCCGGCGGACGGCGAGTACCGCATGTACGACGGCGGCACCACGCTGGAGGAGACCAAGGCGGCGCTGCACGCCAAGGCCACCATCTCCCTCCAGGAGTACAACACCACCCAGACCCTGCAGTTCTGCAAGGAGAAGGGCCAGGAGGTCGCCAAGTTCAACTATCCGATGGGCATCGCCGCCACGGACGAACTCCTGGTGAAGCTGTCGGAGCTGACCGGCAAGCCGATCCCGGAGGCCCTGAAGCTGGAGCGCGGCCGTCTGGTCGATGCCTTCTCGGACAGCCACGCCCACCTGCACGGCAAGCGCTTCGCCATCTACGGCGACCCGGACTTCTGCCTGGGCATGACCCGCTTCCTGCTGGAACTGGGTGCGGAGCCGGTGCACATCCTCTCCACCTCGGGTTCGAAGAAGTGGGAGAAGCAGGTCCAGAAGACGCTCGACGGCTCGCCCTTCGGCAAGGACGGCAAGGCCTACGGCGGCAAGGACCTCTGGCACCTGCGCTCGCTGCTGTTCACCGACAAGGTCGACTACATCATCGGCAACAGCTACGGCAAGTACCTGGAGCGTGACACCAAGATCCCGCTCATCCGCCTGACCTACCCGGTCTTCGACCGTCACCACCACCACCGTTACCCGACCTGGGGCTACCAGGGCGCGCTGAACGTGCTGGTCCGCATCCTCGACCGCATCTTCGAGGACATGGACGCCACGACCAACGAGGTCGGCAAGACCGACTACTCGTTCGACCTGATCCGCTGATCCGGGTCACGTTGCTGCGGCAACCGGCGTCCGCCCTTCGGGGCGGGCGCCGGTTGTTTTTTGGCGTTATACTCCTGGCGTTTCCGACCCGCAGGGACCGGCCATGGACGACCTCGAACGGCTGCGCGACCGATGGCACGCGCTGCGCGCCCGCTTCCCCGGCAGCGCGCGGGCGTTCGACGCCTGGTACGACGTCGAGCTGACCTACACCTCCAACGCCATCGAGGGCGGCACGCTGACGCGCCGGGAAACCGCGCTGGTCATCGAGAAGGAGATCACCGTCGCCGGCAAGCCGTTGCGCGACCATCTGGAGGCCGTCGACCACCACCACGCGCTGGGATACATCCGCACGCTGGCATCCGCCGCCGAACCGGTGCGCGAGAGCGATGTCCGCGAGATCCACCGCCTGATCCTCGGCCGCAGCCTTCCCGGCGAGGCCGGCCGCTACAGCGACCGCCAGCGCTTCATCGCCGGCTCCGACGTCCGCTTTCCGACACCGGCGGAGATCGCGCCGCTGATGGGCGATTTCGGACAATGGCTGCAGTCCGCCCCGCCCTCCCCCGACACGGCGTTCGAGGCGCACCACCGCCTCGTCACCATCCACCCCTTCTCGGACGGCAACGGCCGGACGGCGCGCCTGCTGATGAACCTGATCATGCTGAAGGCCGGCTACCCGCCCGTCGCCATCGGCCCGGAGGTGCGCCAGGCCTACCTGGACGCGGTGGAGCGCCGACAACAGACGGGTGACACCGAACCCTACCGGGCATTCATGCGCGCCCAACTCGTGCAGAGCCTGGAACGGCACGTGGCGGAACTGGAGCGGGAAGAGACGGACCGCTAATCTCTTATCTGTTCTTTTATGAGCCCCCACATATCCTGAAGCACCTCAATACTAGGAACGCGAACGGAGAACCAATCTTCCTTCATTACGCTTGCCTGTTCTTTCCGAACTGAGCGCCCCTCACGTAGCAGCACACCACACCCAGGCTCATCAGATTCTTGCGTAACCACTATCGCGTTTAGAGGCGCTATGTTATGCGTCTTGCAATACATCCCAACAATCCCGAGTTGTCGGCCTAACATGTGCCCCGCACGCCGATCACGGTATCCCATTAGTTCCGCCAAATCTCCATATGTAATTTTAAATTCCTTCTCTCCTCTAAATTTTGCGCCCATTACAGACGACACAAGTATTATCCAAATTTGTTGGGCTTGGGCAATTATATCATCACCGTCACCGTAACGAACCACAACGGTCTCTTCGGGCACAATCAACTCCATCATCTTTTTGTTTCCGAATACACTTCGCAACGACGTCAAAGCTGGCACATCGGTCTTCGATTCCCGCCCCTCACGAAAACACGTCCCCCACGCCCACCTCCGGCACGCCGGGCAGGCTGGTCCAGGCGTCGCTGTCCGGGGTGGCCTGGACCATGTAGGCCCAGTGGGCCATGGCGACGGCATTCGCGCCGCTAATCATCTGCATCAGGAAGGCCCAGCCTCCCTGGAACCGCGCCATGCGGCCGGAGCCGGTCGTCGGCCGGTCCGTGGCGCTGGTCACGCTGGCGTCCTCCGGGCTGAAGCTCAGCAGCACCGCACCGTCCGGCGTGACGGAGCCGAGCAGCGTGTAATAGGTGAAGTTCCCGCCGTCGGTGCTGATCGCCGTCCGGCCGGTCAGGTAGCCGTTCTCGAAGCGCTCGATCCACCACACCGTCTGGTCCTGCACCGTCGTGGTGCGCGCCTCGCGCAGGTTCGTCTGGCGGATCGCCGGCAGGTACGCCTCCGGCACGTACCAGTAGGTGTCCGCCAGCCACGCCCATTGACGGGCGTCCGGCGCGACGGCCGTTTCGGTGTCCAATTCGGTGCCCGTCGTCATGGTGGCTTCCCCGTTATGCCAGCCGCGGCTTTGCCGGCTTCGCTTGCCGCACCAACGGACATAGCAGCGCAATCCACACTCGCCAATCCAGGGAATTTCCATCCGTCGGCACAAGCGCGCCCGATCTCCGTCGGCTGTGCGACACCCGACACGCCAGCCGGTCATTGTCAGCAATCGCACACGCGCCCGACACATGACAAACCACGCAAAATCAATGCGTTAGCACAGCGTCCGCCACTGGCACACCCCGTGCATATCCCTGTTGGCCAGCCACGAGGAGGCAAGCCCATGCTCCAGGAAAAGATCCAGGACGTCTTCAACGAGCCCGGTTGCGCGACCAACCAGGGCAAGTCGGAGAAGGAGCGCAAGAAGGGCTGCACCAAGGCGCTGAAGCCCGGTGCCGCCGCCGGCGGCTGCGCCTATGACGGCGCGATGATCGCGCTCCAGCCCATCGCCGACGTCGCCCACCTCGTGCACGGCCCCATCGCCTGCCTCGGCAACTCGTGGGACAACCGCGGCACCCGGTCGTCGGGCTCGCAGCTCTACCGTACGGGCTTCACCACCGACCTGTCGGAGCTGGACATCGTCCACGGCGGCGAGAAGAAGCTCTACAAGGCGATCAAGGAGATCGTGCAGCAGTACGACCCGCCGGCCGTCTTCGTGTACCAGACCTGCGTGCCGGCGATGATCGGCGACGACATCGAGGCGGTCTGCAAGTTCGCCGCCCAGAAGCTGCGCAAGCCGGTCATCCCGGTGACGGCGCCGGGCTTCGTGGGTTCCAAGAACCTGGGCAACAAGCTGGCCGGCGAGACGCTGCTCGACCACGTCATCGGCACGGTCGAGCCGGAGATGACCACCTCCACCGACATCTGCATCGTCGGCGAATACAACCTGGCCGGCGAGCTGTGGCAGGTGAAGCCGCTGCTGGACGAGATCGGCATCCGCATCCTGTCCTGCATCTCCGGCGACGGCCGCTACAACGAGGTGGCGCAGGCGCACCGCGCGCGCCTCACCATGGTGGTGTGCTCCCAGGCGCTGGTGAACGTCGGCCGCAAGATGCAGGAGCGCTGGGGCATCCCCTACTTCGAGGGATCGTTCTACGGCGTCACCGACACCACCGACACGCTGCGCACCATGGCCGCCATGCTGGTGGAGCGCGGGGCGCCGGCCTCGCTGATGGACCGCGCCGAAGGCGTGATCGCCCGGGAAGAGGCGCGCGTGAAGCGCCGCCTGGAACCCTACAAGCCGCGCTTCGATGGCAAGCGGGTGCTGCTGTTCACGGGCGGCGTCAAGAGCTGGTCCATGGTCACCGCACTCGAGGAGGCCGGGCTGACCATCGTCGGCACCTCCACCAAGAAGTCGACCCGGGAAGACAAGGACCGCATCAAGAAGAAGAAGGGCGAGGAGTTCCACATGTGGGACGACCTCAAGCCCAAGGAGATGTACCGCATGCTGCGGGAGTCGGAGGCGGACATCATGCTCTCCGGCGGGCGCTCGCAGTTCATCTCGCTGAAGGCCAAGGTGCCGTGGCTGGACATCAACCAGGAACGCCACCACGCCTACGCCGGCTACGACGGCATCGTCAATCTCTGCGAGGAGATCGACAAGACGCTGTCCAACCCCATCTGGCGGCAGGTTCGCCTGCCCGCCCCCTGGGAAGCGTCCCTTTGAGGAAGAACGAGGAGGGCCGCCCCATGTCGCACGCCGCACGCTTCCCGACCTCTTCCAAGGCCGCGTCCACCAACCCGCTGAAGATGAGCCAGCCGATCGGCGCCGCACTCGCCTTCCTCGGCATGGACCGCTGCCTGCCGCTGTTCCACGGCTCCCAGGGCTGCACCGCCTTCGGCCTCGTCCTGCTGGTCCGCCACTTCCGCGAGGCGATCCCGCTGCAGACCACCGCCATGGACCAGGTGTCCACCATCCTCGGTGGCTACGAGAACTTGGAAGAGGCCATCCGCAACATCCACGAGCGGTTGAAGCCCGCGCTCATCGGCGTGTGCACCACCGGCGTGACGGAGACCAAGGGCGAGGACCTCGCCGGCCATTACCGGACGTTCCGCCAGCGCAACCCGGGCCTCGCCGACATGGGGCTGGTGTTCGCCAGCACGCCCGACTTCATCGGCGGCTTCGAGGACGGCTTCGCCGCAGCGGTCACCGGCATCGTCGAGCAGTTCGCCCAGCCCGCCGCGCAGACCCGGCGCGGGCAGGTCAACGTGCTGGCCGGCTGCCAGCTCTCCGCCGGCGACGTGGAGGAGATCCGCGACCTGATCGAGAGCTTCGGCCTGACGCCGATCATCCTGCCCGACCTGTCGCTGTCCATGTGCGGCCGCCAGCCGACGGAGTTCACCGCCACCTCGCTGGGCGGAACGACCATCGATCAGGTGCGCGACATGGGCGCGTCGGAGGTCACGCTGGTGTTCGGCGAGCACATGCGCCGCGCCGCCGCGGCGCTGGAGCTGAAGACCGACGTGCCGACCGTGTTCTTCGACCGGCTGACCGGACTGGAGACCACCGACCGCTTCATCAAGACGCTGGCCGACGTATCGAAGCGCCCGGTGCCGGCGCGCATCCGGCGCCAGCGCGAGAGCCTCGTGGACGCCATGCTCGACGGCCATTTCTACTTCTCGCGCAAGCGCGTCGCCGTGGCGCTGGAACCGGACCTGCTGTACGCCGTCACCGGCTTCCTCAACGACATGGGCGCCATCGTCATGGCCGCCGTGTCGCCCACCCAGGCGCCGGTGCTGGAGAAGGTGAAGGCCGGCACCATCATGGTCGGCGACCACTCCGACGTCGAGGCGGTGGCGCGCGACGCCGACCTGATCATCTCCAACTCGCACGGCCGCCAGGGGGCGGCGCGGCTGGGCATCCAGTTGCACCGCATGGGCCTGCCGCAGTTCGACCGGCTGGGCGCCGGGATGAAGGTCGGCGTTGGCTACCGTGGCACGCGCGACCTGGTGTTCGAGATCGGCAACCTGTTCCTGGCCCGCGAGACGGACCACGACGGACATGAGCACGGGCACGCGCACGGCCATGAGCATGGCCACGCGTGCGGAGGTGGCGGATGCGGATGCAGCGCCGTCTGAGGCTCGTGGATGACGGGGCGCCAAGCCCCCGAGGAGGATCGATGAAGGTAGCCTTCTGCACGCAGGACATGCAGCACGTCGACGCCCACTTCGGCTGGGCGAAGAACATCGCGATCTACGAGGTCGACCCGGCCGGCTACAAGATGGTGGAGACCTGCCAGTTCGGCGGCTCGATGTTCGAGGACGGCAACGAGGACAAGCTGGTCCCGAAGCTGGAGGCCTTGAGCGACTGCGCCATCGTCTACCTGTCGGCGATCGGCGCCTCGGCCGCCGCGCGCGTGGTGGCCAAGAAGATCCATCCGGTGAAGGTCGAGGCGACGGAGTCCATCACCACGCTGCTCGACCGCCTGATCGTCACCATCAACGGCAACCCGCCCCCCTGGCTGCGCAAGGCGCTGAGCAAGGGCGAGCCGCAGACCTTCGATTTCGCAGACGAGGAGGAGTGAGACATGGCCCCAGACATGGCCGACGTGACCGTCGCGGATGATCTCGAAGAGCAGTTCCTGAAGAATCTCGTCCTGCTGTTCCGCGCCGAGGACAGCTACGGCGCCTGGGAGGGCAAGAGCGACGAGGTGCTGCTCGCCCCCTTCATCCTCGACAAGGAGGCGCGCGCCGCCATGCCGATCATCGGCGATCCGGACCCGGACACGCTGTGGCGGCTGGAGCTTTTCTACAAGGCCGTCGGCATCACCATCGAGAAGCTGACCGGCATGATGGCGACGCCGATGCTGAAGATGAGCCACGAAGGCTTCGGCCGCATCGTGTTGATCGCCGGCCGCCTGGTGGTGGTGTCGAAGCACCTGCGCGACGTGCACCGCTTCGGCTTCCCGTCCCAGGAGAAGCTGGTCGCCGACGGCGCCAAGCTGGTGCGGGACGCCGTGGCCCTGATCGAAAAGCACCGCGTCGTGGCGGAGCTGTGAGGATCCCGACATGAGCGAAGCCGACGTCCTGAAGGACGAGATCAAAAAGCTCAACGCCCGCGCCACGGCGAAGAAGATGGACCTGCACGACCTGTCGGAGGAGCTGCCCGTCAACTGGGAACGCATCCTCGACGTCGCGCGCGAGACCTACGACGCCTACAAGGAGCTGACCGAGAAGCGCGCCGCGCTCAAGGCGCTCGGGGCGTGACCCACCCACCAACCCTGAGCATCGGGAGCAGAGCATGACCGTTTACGTGACCGGACTGACCCGCGGCGGCACCGCCTGGACGCCCAAGTACGTGGAGAGCATCGACCAGAAGCAGTGCATCGGCTGCGGCCGCTGCTTCAAGGTCTGCGGCCGCGACGTCCTGGAGCTGATCGGCATCACCGAGGACGGCGACATCGTCGACGCCTTCGACGACGAGGCCGAGAAGAAGGTGATGAGCGTCAAGGGTGCCGCCAACTGCATCGGCTGCGAGAGCTGCGCCAAGGTCTGCTCGAAGAGCTGTATCACCCACAAGGCGCTGGCCGCCTGACATCAGGCCGCCACGCCGCACGGGCTCCCCTCTCCCGGGGAGAGCGGGCGCGGGTGGAGGGACGGCGATGGGCCGGGATGCCCGTTCCCTCCACCCGACGTCTTGCGTTTCGGGATTACCGACGTTGGGTTTTCGCACCGCCTACGCGTCGAACCAGCCGTAGGTGCTGCCTCCGTGCGCCTCGATGGCGTTGGCGAAATCGATGTTGCGCACCCCCACCAGTTCCACCCGGATGATGGTGTCGCCGGCCGACACGTTGCCGTCCTGCAGCTCCAGCACCACGTTGGCGTTCTGATCCTGCAGGCTGTAGCCGTAGCTCCACCAATTGCGCGCGCCGACGTGGTCGACCTCCAGGTCGAAGTCCTGGATCCGCACCGTGTGCGTGCCCGCACCCAGGATCGTGGGATCGAACAGGAACAGGTCGGTCCCGCTGCCCCCGATCATCACGTCCTGTCCGCCGGCGTCGTACCACAGCTGGTCGTTGCCGGCCCCGCCGTCCAACGTGTCGTCGCCGGTGCCGCCGGACAGCAGGTCCGCACCATCGCCGCCCGACACCGTGTCGCGCCCCGCCGCGCCGCGCAGCGTGTCGTTGCCGCCCATCCCGCGCAGCAGGTCGTTGCCGCCGCCGCCGTCCAGCACGTTGCGCCCGCTGTTGCCGGTGATCGCGTCGTTGCCGCCGCCGCCCGTCCCGGTCAGGTCGCCCCGCCCTTCCATGAGCCGCAGCGCCTCGACGTTGGCGGCGCTGGCCAGCGAGAAGTTGACCGGCGCCTCGATGGTGTCGTACCCGGCGCCTGCGGTTTCATACACGCGGTCGTTGCCGTTGAAGACGATGTACCAGTCGTCGCCGCTGCCGCCCCACAGGCTGTCGCCGTAGCCGGACGTGCCGCCGTCCAGAGTGTCGTTGCCGTCGCCACCGTACAACCGGTCGGCGTTGCCGTATCCGTAAAGGCGATCATTGCCGCCATACCCGTACATGGCGTCGTTGCTGTTGGTGCCATACAGGCTGTTGTTGGCGTTCGTGCCGTAGATGTTGGCCATGAGTCCCCCCGTGGCTTTGGCCTTCGCCGAGCGGATGCTCAACGTATCGTGGTGAAGCGTAAGCCCCGCCACGGCCACGGCACTACCGGTAATTGTGAGTACAAGTCGCTCTTTTCGCGTTCACGAAGGGGTTAGACCTTTCGCGCGCAAAGAGAAAACCCAGACGGGGCAACGGGTGTAAAAGCCCCGGACGATTCCCGGACGCCCCGCTCACCCACAAGCGGGCACGCCCCTGCGACAATCTGCCGCAGAAGTGGTAAGACCTTTTGTTAAGGACTTACTCCTCTTCGCCGTCGTCCCTGGCCAGCGCCTCCACCACGCGCCAGCCGACGTGGTCGGCCGGGTTGATCTCGGCCAGTTTGGCGAGGATCGTGGCGGCCTGCTCCGCGTTGCCCCGGCGCAGCGAGATGAAGGCCAGCGCCTTCAGCGTGAACAGCGTGAAGCGCGCCGTACCCGATGCATCCCAGTCCGTGCTGCCCGGCGCCAGCGCCCGCCAGTCGGACGGGTAGCCGCCCTGCGCAGCCGCGGCATCCAGGCCGATCAGCGCCACGCGTTCGGCGTCGTTCAGGCGCAGCCGGCTGAAGTAGAACTTGTACAGCGCGTAGAACACCGGCAGCACGCGCGGTCCCAGCCGGTGCGCCTCCCAAAGCAGTTCCTCGCAGCGCTGCGGTTCGCCGCGCGCGGCCACCGCCGCCTGCAGCCGCTCGTCGATGTGTTCCGGCACGTCGCCGAAGGCCATGCGGCCGTCGGAAATGCGCAACTCGATCGGTCGTTCCATGCAGTCCCCCGTGCCGGCGCCGCACCATACCCATAATAATCTCATGGTCTTCGCGCCATGAAGGGCGCAATTGGTGCGCCGTATTGCCGCGGCAAGGCCCTGCGGCATCTCGCCGCATCTGTCGAGAACCCGACACGCCCCTTTGTCGCGAACGCGTCAGCCCCCCCTCGTCGAAACATGACAATCCTTGCGAATCAGCGCCTTACGGACTGGCACGGAACGTGCTTCATCGATGGGCAGCTGATTTTCACCAGCCAAGGAGATGGCGAAGATGGTGACCCTGACGCCCAGCGCCGTAGCCACCCTGGAACGGGTCCTGGCCGGCAACGCTCCCGCGGCCAAGGGGCTGCGCATCGCGGTGACGGACGGCGGCTGTGCCGGCCACAAGTACCAGATGGGCCTGGAAGCGGACGCCGGCGAAGGCGACGCGGTGTTCGAGTTCGGCAGCGTGCTCGTCTACGTCGACGAGGCCAGCCAGCCGTTGCTGGACGGCGTGGTCGTCGACTTCGTGGAAGGCATCGAAGGCTCCGGCTTCAAGTTCGACAACCCGAACGCCACCGGTTCCTGCGGCTGCGGCAAGTCCTTCTCGTCGGGCAGCTGCGCACCCGGCTCGACCGCCGGGTCGAGCTGCGGCACCGCCGCCCACTAAACACCCCCTCTTCAGTCCCCCCAGGGCACGCCGATATCCCGGAAAGGCAGAGCGCCATGTGGAACTACACCGACAAGGTCAAGGAACACTTCTTCAACCCGAAGAACTCGGGCGTGCTGGACACCGCCAACGCGGTCGGCGAGGTCGGCTCGATCACCTGCGGTGACGCGCTCAAGCTGATGATGAAGGTGAACCCCGACACCGACGTGATCGAGGACGCGCGCTTCCAGACTTTCGGCTGCGGCTCGGCCATCGCGTCGTCCTCGGCGCTGACCGAGATGATCATCGGCAAGACGGTGGACGAGGCGCTGAAGCTCACCAACCGCGACATCGCCGACTACCTGGGCGGCCTGCCGCCGGAGAAGATGCACTGCTCCGTCATGGGGGCGGAGGCGTTGCGCGCCGCCATCGCCAACTTCAAGGGCGAGGCGTGGGAGGACGACCACGAGGAAGGCGAGCTGATCTGCAAGTGCTTTGGCATCGACGCCGCGATGATCGAGCGCGCCGTGACGGTCAACAACCTGACCACCCTTGAGGAGGTCACCCACTACACCAAGGCCGGCGGTTCCTGCCAGACCTGCCACGAGAAGATCGAGGAGGTGCTGGAGGCGGTGATGGCGAAGACCGCCACCAAGCCCAAGGCGCACGCCCCCGGCACCGTCGGCCTCGACGCCATCAAGCCCCTTCAGCCCAAGGCCGCCGCCCCGGCGCCGTCCAAGATGACCAACGTGCAGCGCATGCAGGCGATCATGATGGCCATCGAGGAGATCCGCCCCTCCATCCAGAAGGACGGCGGCGACGTGGAACTGGTCGACATCGACGGCAAGGACATCTACGTGCGGCTCAGCGGCGCCTGTTCCGGCTGCTCGCAGTCGGCGGGCACCATGATGGGCGTGCAGATGAAGCTGGTGGAGAAGCTGGGCGAGTTCGTCCGCGTCAAGCCCGCCTCGCTCATGAAGGTGGAGGCGTAAATGACCAAGGGCATCTACCTGGACAACAACGCCACCACCCGCGTCGACCCGCTGGTCCTGGCGGAGATGCTGCCGCTGTTCTCCGAACACTTCGGCAACCCGTCCTCCATGCACGGCTTCGGCGCCGCGGTGGGCGGCAAGATCGAATGGGCGCGCCAGCAGGTGCAGGCCCTTCTGGGTGCCGCGCACGACAGCGAGATCGTCTTCACCTCCGGCGGGACGGAGAGCGACAACACCGCCATCCTGTCCACCCTGGAGGCCTTCCCCAAGAAGCGCGAGATCGTCGCCAGCGTGGTCGAGCACCCCGCCGTGCTGGCGCTGTGTGACTACCTGGAGAAGAAGAAGGGCTACACCGTCCACCGCATCGGCGTGGACGGCAAGGGCAACCTGGACATGGACGCCTACCGGGCGGCCCTGTCGGAGAACGTCGCCATCGTCTCCATCATGTGGGCCAACAACGAGACCGGCACCCTCTTCCCGGTCGAGGAGTTGGCGGTCATGGCCAAGGCGGTGGGTGCCCTGTTCCACACCGACGCCGTGCAGGCGGTGGGCAAGATCCCCATGAAGCTGGCGGACTCGGCCATCGACATGCTGTCGCTGTCCGGCCACAAACTGCACGCGCCCAAGGGCATCGGCGCCCTGTACGTCAAGCGCGGCACCCGCTTCCGCCCGATGCTGCGCGGCGGCCACCAGGAGCGCTCGCGCCGCGCCGGCACGGAGAACGCGCCGGCCATCGTCGGGCTGGGTGCGGCGGCCGAACTCGCCCTGCACCACATGGCCGACGAGAACACCCGTGTGCGCGCGCTGCGCGACAAGCTGGAGCAGGCGCTGCTGGCGCAGATCCCCAACTGCTTCGTCACCGGCAACCCGGACGTCCGCCTGCCCAACACCTGCAACGTCGCCTTCGAGTACATCGAGGGCGAGGCGATCCTGCTGCTGCTAAACGAGCACGGCATCGCCGCTTCCTCCGGTTCGGCCTGCACGTCGGGTTCGCTGGAGCCCAGCCACGTGATGCGGGCGATGGGCGTGCCCTACACCGCCGCGCACGGCGCCACCCGCTTCTCCCTGTCGCGCGAGACGACGGAGGCGGAGATCGACGCGGTTATCGCCGTGGTGCCGGGCATCATCGACCGGCTGCGCAAGCTGTCGCCCTACTGGTCGCAGGAAGGCGCGCCCAAGGCGTTCGAACCGACGTACGCGTAACACAACCTGCGGGGGCTTCGGGATCATGCGCAACACCGCTTCCGTCACGATCAACGACACCACCCTGCGCGACGGCGAGCAGACGGCCGGCGTCGCCTTCACGCTCGACGAGAAGATCGCCATCGCCCGCGCCCTCGACGGCGCCGGGGTTGGCGAGCTGGAGATCGGCATCCCGGCCATGGGCGAGGAGGAACGCGACGGCATCCGCGCCGTCGCCTCCCTGGGCCTCACATCCAAGCTGATGGTCTGGTGCCGCATGTGCGACGCCGACCTGGAAGCGGCGTTGAGCTGCAACGTCGGCTTCGTCAACCTCTCCATGCCGGTGTCGGACATCCAGATCTCGCGCAAGCTGCGCCGCTCGCGCGACTGGGCGCTGGCGGAGATCGACCGCATGATCCGCAAGGCGCGCGACGCCGGGCTGGAGGTCAGCCTGGGCGGCGAGGACTCGAGCCGCGCCGACATGGACTTCCTGATCACCGCCGCCACGGTGGCGCAGCAGGCCGGCGCCCGGCGCTTCCGCTTCGCCGACACGCTAGGCGTGCTGGACCCCTTCCAGACCCGCGCGGCGATCGAACGGCTGCGCGCCGCCACCGACCTGGAGATCGAGATCCACGCGCACGACGACCTGGGCCTTGCCAACGCCAACTCGCTGGCCGCGGTGCTGGGCGGTGCGACGCACGTCAACACCACGGTCAACGGCCTGGGCGAGCGCGCCGGCAACGCGCCGCTGGAAGAGGTCGTCGTGTCGGCCAAGGTGCTCTACGGGCTGGAGACGGGCGTCGACACCCGCTCGCTGGGCGCCATCTCCGACCTGGTGGAGGCCGCGTCGAACCGGCCGGTGGCGGTCAACAAGTCCATCGTCGGCGACGCCGTCTTCACGCACGAGGCCGGCATCCACGTGGACGGCCTGCTGCGCGACCGCCGCACCTACCAGAACTTCGACCCGGCCGAGGTCGGGCGCGAGCACCGCATCGTGCTGGGCAAGCATTCCGGCACCTCGGCCGTGAAGCTGGCCTACAGCCAGATCGGGGAGGAGGTGGACGACACCGCCGCCCGCGCCATCCTCGGCCGCGTGCGCGTCTTCGCCACCACCGCCAAGCGCGCGCCGACGCCGGACGAGTTGCGCGCCTTCCTGCACGACCTCGTCCCGCAGCCGTAACCGCACCCTTGACCCGACCGGGGGCCACCGCCATGCAGCAGGCCGTCACCGCATCCCCCGCCCCGGCCGAAGGCCCCGGCATCGGCCGCCTCCTGCGCGAGGACGTCGCCTGCGTGTTCGACCGCGACCCGGCGGCCCGCACGCGGTGGGAGGTGCTGACCTGCTACCCCGGCGTCCACGCGCTGATCGCGCACCGCGTCGCGCACGCGCTGTGGCGGCGCGGGTTCAAGTGGGCGGCGCGCTTCCTGGCCTATCTGTCGCGCGCCGCCACCAACATCGACATCCACCCCGGTGCGCGCATCGGCCGCCGCTTCTTCATCGACCACGGCGCCGGCGTCGTCATCGGCGAAACGGCGGAGGTCGGCGACGACGTGACGCTCTACCACGGCGTCACGCTGGGCGGCACCAGCTGGAACAAGGGCAAGCGCCACCCGACGCTGCAGGACGGCGTGCTGGTCGGTTCCGGCGCCAAGATCCTCGGCCCCATCACGGTGGGCGCCAACGCGCGGGTGGGTGCGAACTCGGTGGTCACCAAGGACGTGCCGGACGGCATGACGGTGGTCGGCATTCCCGGCCGCATCGTGCAGCCGGCCGGCCTGCGCCGCGCCGCCGGGGAAAGCGGCATCGACCTCGACCACCACCTGATGCCCGACCCGGTCGGCAAGGCGATTGCCTGCCTGATCGACCACATCAACCGCATCGAGGCCCGGCTGGAAGCCCACACGGCGGAGGAGGCGCTAAAGCTGGCCCCCCTCACCGGCGTGGTGTGCGACAGCTGCGGCAACGTCTGCGGCCAGGACGCCTGCGGGACGGCACACCCGCCGGCCGCACTCAAAGAAGGAATGCTGCAATGAGCTTCAAGGACGACCTCGACGACCTGGAGACGGCGGAGGACTTCCTGCGCTTCCTCGAAGTGCCCTACGAGCAGCGCGTCGTGCACGTGAACCGCCTGCACATCCTGCAGCGCTTCCACGACTACCTGAACGCCGACGAGGGCATCGACCGCATCGACGACGACGAGGCGCTGGCCGACCGCTACCGCCTGCACCTGACGCGCGCCTACCACGACTTCGTGGTGTCGAACGCCATCGCCGAGAAGACCTTCAAGGTGCACAAGGACGAGGCCGCCAAGGCCGCCAACCGCTTCGTGCCCCTGGACCAGCTGCTGAACGCCCCCCGTTTCGTGGGATAGGCGCCTGCCGTCGGGTTTTGCGGCTTACGCCTCAACCCAACCTACCGCTCAGCCGTAGGTTGGGTTGAGCGCCAGCGAAAACCCAACGTCCCCGCCCCCTCAGAACAGCGTGTACCAGCCGCTTCCACTGATCCCGCCGGTCACGTCCTCCAGCCGGATGGTGCAGACGGCCTCGTCGCCGCTCAGCGTCACCAGATAGCCCTTGGCATCCTCGACTGCGTCGATCCGCCATTCCCGGCTGATCGCCAGCCGGTCGCCCTCGGCGACGTTCAGGCCGACGATCGTGTCGTTCCCGTGCGCCGTGCCGGGGCCGTACTGGATGGTGTCCGCCGCGTTGTCCTGACGGGCCCCGCCCTGGCGGTCGCGGTTCGGGTACAGCAGGTCGTCGCCCGCGCCGCCGACGATCACGTCGCCACCGTTCCCGCCGACGATGGTGTCGTTGCCGGTGCCGCCGTAAAGCACGTCCGCGCCGGCGCCCGCGCTGATCTGGTCGTTGCCGCTGTCGCCGTGCGCCACCAGCCGGCCGTCCCACCGGCCATAGCCCTGCTCGATGTTGTCGTCGCCGCCGCCGCCATAGACCGTCTGGTTGTCCGCCTGCACGGTGATGCGGTCGGCCCCGGTCAGGCCGCGCACGGTGAAGTGCTCTTCGACGCTTCGGATGTTGTCGTCGCCGGACGTTCCGAAGATCAGCGCCCGCTCCCGCTCCATGCGGATGCCCTGGTCGAACAGGACGTTCAGGATCTTGTCGATGGCCATGGCGGTTTCCCGAATCTCCGGTCAGAAGGAATAGGCGGCGGACACGACCAGCTCGTGTGCGCGCAGGCGGCCGTTCATCCGCAGGCTGGGGTCGGACACGGCCGCGCCGCCCAGCTCCGGCACCAGCGACGGCGCGAAGCGGAAGCTGTCGCCGGTGCGCACCCGGCCCAGGTGGGCGTAGCGGTAGCCGACGTCGACGGCGATGTCCGGGTGCAGCGCCACGCTGACGCCCGCCCCCGCCTGCAGCGCCAGGTTGGCGCGCGAGCCGCCGTCCAGCGTGCCCAGCGGGCTGCCGTCCACCGCGATGTCCAGCCGGTCCATGCGGTTCCACGCCACGCCGATACCGGCGGTGACGTACGGGCGCACGATACCGAACGCCACCGGCGCGTAGGTGCCGTTCAGCATCAGCGCGGTGGAGCGCACCCGCGCGCCAGCGGTCACGCGGGTACCGTCGTCGGGATCGACGGCGTTCTCGCCGTAGCGCAACCCGAACCGGCGCGTCACCCCCAGGTCCACGCGCAGCTCCGGCGAGAAGCGATAGCCGACGGCACCGCCCAGCAGCGCGCCCTGCCCCAGGTCGCGCCCGAAATCGCCCCCGGCGTTGCGAGTCCAGGCGTTGCCGACGTCGAGCTTCACATAGATCCCCGCGCCGTCCCCGGCGAATGCCGCACCGACGCATCCAACGGCCAAGACCAGGGCGACGGCGCCCCCGAGGACGAGGCGCGACGGCAAGATCTGCATCATTCCGTTTCCCCCAAAGAACGAAGCAGACCTAACCTGGGCAATCAGAGCTTGTCCACCCCGGAAACCACGCCGGCTACCCCGGATCACCACCCCGTATCAAAGGTGTAACGAACCCGACAAACGGCCGCCCGTGTCGGCCCCGTGTCGGGATTGCGACATGTTCGCGCAACTGCCCGAGACCTGCCCGGCCGGCTAGTACCCTTGGAAAATCAAGCCGCTACGATCGGGGCATCCGCTGGCACGCCGTTTGCTGAACAGCAAACCGTGGCCCCCCGGGGCCGGTATTTTTCGAGGAGACCGGGATGCACATCGTCGTCTGTATCAAACAGGTGCCCGACAGCGCGCAGATCCGTATTCACCCCGTGACGAACACGATCATGCGGCAGGGCGTCCCGGCGATCATCAACCCCTTCGACCTGTTCTCGCTGGAAGAGGCGCTGCGCCTGAAGGATCAGGTGGGTGCGCGCGTCACCGTGCTGACCATGGGCCCGCCAATGGCGGAAGCCGCGCTGCGCAAGGCGCTGTCGTTCGGCGCCGACGACGCGGTGCTGCTGACCGACCGCAAGTTCGCCGGTTCGGACACGCTCGCCACCTCCTACGCGCTGACCTCCGCCATCCGCAAGCTGAGCGAGGAGGAGCCGGTCGACATCGTGTTCTGCGGCAAGCAGACGGTGGACGGCGACACCGCCCAGGTCGGCCCCGGCATCTGCACGCGCCTGGGCCTCCAGCAGCTCACCTACATCTCGAAGATCGAGAGCTTCGATCCGGAGAAGAAGGAGATCACGGTGCACCGCCGTGCCGAAGGCGGCGTGCAGGTGATGAAGACCAAGCTGCCGGTCATGATCACCATGCTGGAGGGCACCAACACCATCCGCTTCGGCACCATGGACGACATGTTCCGCGCCGCCCGCTACCAGCTGAAGGTGTGGAACAAGGACCACTGCGTCGAGGACGAGACGAAGGTCGGCCTCAAGGGCTCGCCCACCGTCGTTTCCAAGGTCTTCGTGCCGAAGCCGCGCGCCGAGAAGGCCAAGTTCATCGAGGTCGAGGGTGGCGACGCCGGCGCGCTGGCGTCCGCCGCCGTCGAGACGATCTTCGCCGCACAGCCGAAACTCGCGGGCGAGCTGCTCCAGCGCGCCGCCCAGGGAATGTGAGGACCACCATGAGCGACGCCCCCGCCAAGCCGCAAGGCCGCAAGTTCCAACTGCCCGAGCACCTGAAGGTCTACCAGGGCGTCTGGGTCATCGTCGAGCAGGAGCGCGGCCAGCCGCACTCCGTGTCGTGGGAGCTGGTGGGCGAAGCCCGCAAGCTGGCCGACAAGCTGGGCGTCGAGGTCGGCGCCGTGGTCCTGGGCGCCGCCTCCCCGTCGCTGGACGCCATCTGCGCGCAGGCCTTCGGCTTCGGCGCCGACGTGGTCTACAAGGTGACCGACCCCTGTTTGTCGGAATACCGCACGGAGCCCTACGCCAAGGTGATGACCGACGTGGTCAACACCTACAAGCCGGAGATCGTGCTGCTGGGCGCCACCACGCTGGGCCGCGATCTGGCGGGCGCCATCGCCACCACGCTGACCACCGGCCTCACCGCCGACTGCACGGAACTGGACATCTACGCCGACAACCGCTCGCTGGCCGCCACCCGGCCGACGTTCGGCGGCACGCTGCTGTGCACCATCCAAACGCTGGCCTACCGCCCGCAGATGGCGACCGTCCGCCCGCGCGTCATGTCGATGCCGGCGCGTGACGAGAGCCGCGTCGGCCGCGTCATCGAGGTGACGCCGCACTTGACCGAGGACGACTTCGTCACCAAGGTGCTGAGCTTCATCGCCGACCGCGAACAGAATGAGGCGCAATTGGCCTTCGCCGACGTCATCGTGGCGGGCGGCAAGGGCTTGGGCAAGCCGGAGAACCTGCAGCTCTGCTTCGACCTCGCCAAGGTTCTGGGCGGCGAGGTGGGCGTGTCGCGCCCGCTGGTGCAGGCCGGCTGGACCACCAACGACCGTCAGGTCGGGCAGACCGGCAAGACGGTGCGCCCCACCCTCTACATCGCCGCCGGCATTTCCGGCGCCATCCAGCATCGGGTCGGCATGGAGAAGTCCGACCTGATCCTCGCCATCAACACCGACCCCAACGCGCCGATCTTCGACTTCGCCCACCAGGGCATCGTCGGCGATGCGTTGAAGATCCTTCCCGCGTTGACCGCCGCCTTCTCGAAGAAGCTGGCCGTCAACCGGATGGCCAGCTGACAGGAGGACGACAGGACATGGTCGAAAAGTTCGACGCCATCGTCATCGGGGCCGGTCCGTCCGGCAACGCGGCGACCTACACCCTCGCCGCTGCGGGCATGAACGTCCTGCAGCTGGAGCGCGGCGAATACCCGGGTGCCAAAAACGTCCAGGGAGGCATCATGTACGCCGCGGAACTGGAGAAGATCATCCCGGATTTCCGCGACGACTGCCCCACCGAACGCCACATCATCGAGCAGCGCATCTGGCTCCTGGGCGACGACAACTACATCGGCACCAACTACCGCTCGGAGGGCTTCAACTCCGAGACGCCGAACCGCTACACCATCATCCGCGCCAACATCGACAAGTGGTTCAGCGAGCGGATCAAGAAGGCCGGCGGCCTGCAGATCTGCGAGACCACGGTCACCGACCTGATCCGCGACGCGTCCGGCAAGGTCATCGGCGTGAAGACCGACCGCGTGAACGGCGAGATCCACGCCGACGTGGTGATCATGGCCGACGGCGTGAACGCGCTGCTCGCCAAGCGCTCCGGCTACCAGGAAGAGCTGGAGCCGCAGAACGTGGCGCTGGCGGTCAAGGAGATCATGTTCATCGATCCCGAGGTGATCGAGCAGCGCTTCGGCCTGAAGGGCGAAGAGGGCGTCGTCATCGAGATCATGGGCAAGGTGACCAAGGGCATGGTCGGCACCGCGTTCCTGTACACCAACAAGGAATCGCTGACGATCGGCATCGGCTGCCTCATCTCCGACTTCAAGCACGGCAACTGCCCGCCGTACAAGATGCTGGAGGACCTGAAGAACCACCCCGTGATCAAGCCGCTGATCGAGGGTGCGGAGACCAAGGAGTACGCCGCCCACATGATCCCGGAGGGCGGCTACAAGGCGGTCCCGCAGCTCTACGGCGACGGCTGGATGGTGGTGGGCGACGCCGCGCACTTCAACAACGCCGCGCACCGCGAGGGCTCCAACCTCGCCATGGCGTCAGGGCGCATGGCGGCCGAGACGGTGATCGAGATGAAGCGCGCCGGCAAGGCCATGAGCGCGTCGAACCTCGCCACCTACAAGAAGAAGCTGGACGACAGCTTCATCATGAAGGACCTCAAGAAGTACCGCGAGCTGCCGGGCATCATGCACGAGAACAAGCAGTTCTTCGGCGCCTACCCCGACGCCATCACGGCCGCCGCGCACAACTGGTTCACCGTGGACAGCGTCGACAAGCGCACGAAGGAGAAGGAGATCATGAAGTCCTTCGTCAAGAAGCGCTCGGTGCTGGGTCTGGTGGGTGACGCGATCAAGCTGGTGAGGGCCGTGCGATGACCATGATGGTGAAGATCGAAGAGAAGCTGTACCAGAACCGGTACATCGTCGACGAAAGCCACCCGCACATCCGCATCAAGGACGCGACGACCTGCACCAGTTGCGACACGCAGGCCTGCACCTACTGCTGCCCCGCCGCCTGCTACAGCAAGAACGAGACGGGCAGCGTGACCCTGGTGACCGACGGCTGCCTGGAGTGCGGCACCTGTCGCGTGATCTGCCAGGACCGCGGCAACATCGCCTGGGACTATCCCCGCGGCGGCTACGGCATCAGCTACAAGTTCGGTTGAGCGTATGTGCGAAAAGCCCCTCCCCGGCGCCGCCGGGGAGGGGCTTTTTTTCGTGCGCGGCGTCCGAAAACCTCAGTCGAGCCGGTCGTCGTCGCGGGGAGGATTCCCAACACCGGAGCGGGCAAGAATTGTCCTGGCCTGCCCCCGGGTCGCACGGGCACCGCGGGCGGCGAAGTAGCGCTCGGCCTCGGCCTGCGCACCGACGCGCGAGGCGAGCGCCGTGGCGATGTATTGATTGAGGCTGACGCCCGTGGCCTCTGCTTGGGCCGTCGCCTCCTTCTTTAGGTCGTCGGGAATGCGAAGCGGAAAGGTGCTCATGGACGAAGCCTCCTGAGGACATCCTTCGGACGTTCGACGGGAATGCCAAACCGGGCGGATGCGGCCGCCATGTCAGCGAGATTGAAACTGGCAATCACGTCAGCGGTGCCGTTGACAGCGGTTTCCAACACCAAGTCGTCGTCCGGATCGGCGGCACCCGGACGCCAACGGTAATCAAACACGACAGGCACGCAAAGGCTGGCGACCTCGTCCAAAACGCTGAATACGTCGGCGGCACCGATCCCGAATTTCGTCAAGTTGTCCGGCCGGGTCAGCACCGCCTCGTACTCCACCAGCAACGTGGTCGAAAGAAGGAGATGGGCCTTGCCGTCCAGAACCTCCAGCAGCAGGTGACGCGAAGCGCCGGCCGGGCTGTGGAAAGCCGCAAACATGACATCGGTATCAAGGACAAGCCTCAGCATGGCGATACCGTATGCGACATCACCAATGCGGTCAATGACACCACGGACTCACACCCGCGCGACGTAATCCGCCACCCGCTGCAGCTCCCGCCCGGCGCGATCCACCATCTCGTCCATTCCGTCCAGGCGGCCGTCCAGCACCGACGTTTCGATGGCGTCGCCCACGGCGGCGAGGTCGCGGGCACCCACCGTGCGGGAGGAGCCGGCCAGCTTGTGCCCGGCCTGCCGGACCTCGTCCCAGGCGCGCTCGGCAAAGGCCTCCTCCAACCGCGCCAGCGTCGCGCGGTTCGATGCCAGGAACTCGTCCAGAAGCTGGCGGATGAAGTCGGCGTCGCCGTCGAACAGGCTGCTCAGCGCCGACAGGTCCAGCGGCGCGCCTTCCGCCCCCTCGCCGTCCGGCGGCAGCCAGCGCTCCAGGATGCGGCGCAGCTGGCCGATCTCGGTGGGCTTGGACACCGCGTCGTCCATGCCGACGGCAAGGCAGCGCTGCGCCTCCCCCTCCATGGCGTTGGCGGTGATGGCGACGATGGGCATGCGCGCGCCCGTTTCCGCCTCCGCCGCGCGGATGGCGCGCGTCAGGTCGAAGCCGTCCATCTCCGGCATCTGGCAGTCGGTCAGCACCAGCGCGTAGCGTCCGGTGCGCCAGCGCTCCAGCGCCTCGCGCCCGTCCTCCGCCACCTCGGCGGCGTAGCCCAGCAGGGCCAGCTGGCGCAGCAGCACCTGCCGGTTCGTCGGGTGGTCCTCGGCCACCAGGATCAGCCGGTTGCGCGCCAGCGCCTCCTCCACACTGGGGGCGGCCGGCTTGGCGGTCGCCAGCGGCGGCGGCTCGGCGGCACTCTCCTCCACCGCCAGCCCCTCGGCCTCCGGCGTCGAGCGTCCGGTCGCCACCAGCACGCCACGCGCCAGATGGGTGCGCCGCACCGGCCGCGCCACCGGTACGGCACCACCCGGCGTCGCCGGCTGCACCTGCCGCGTCAGCACCACCAGCCCGGCGCCGGCCAGCCGCGGGTCGCCCAGCAGCTCCCCGGCCGCATCCTCCTCGGCCAGCACCAGCGCGTCGAAGCGCGCACCCTCCGCCAGAGCGCCCAGCGCCGCATGGGTGTCGGCGGCCTCCGCCGCCTGGGCGCCGTCGGCGGCGAGGTAGCGGGCCAGGAAGCGCCGCTCGTCCGGCGTGCGCGCCACCACCAGCACCGACAATCCGGCCAGCGGCGGTGGCGGAACCTCGCTCTCCGACACTTCGGCGGTGAAGGTGAACCAGAAGGTGGCGCCCTTGCCGGGCTCGCTCTCCACGCCGATCTCGCCACCCATCAGCTCGGCGATGCGCCGGCAGATGGACAGGCCCAGCCCTGTGCCGCCAAAGCGCCGGGTGGTCGAGGCCTCGGCCTGGGTGAAGGGGCGGAACAGGCGGGCCTGCACGTCGCGGGCGATGCCGATGCCGGTGTCGATGACGGTGATGCCCACCGTCGCCTTGCCGTCCAGCAGCGAGATCAGCTCGGCCCGCAGCGTCACCGAGCCGGCCGGCGTGAACTTCACCGCGTTGCCGGCGATGTTGAACAGCACTTGGCGCAACCGCACCGGGTCACCCAGCACGCAGGCCGGCAACTCCGGATCGACGTAGGGGATGAGCAGGATGTCCTTCTTGCGCGCCCCCGGCGCCAGCGTGTCGGCCACCCCCTCCACCACCTGGGCCAGCGAGACGGGCACGCGTTCCAAGTCCAGCCGTCCGGCCTCGATCTTCGAGAAGTCCAGGATGTCGTTGATGATGGTCAGCAGCGATCCGGCGGAATCGCGCACCACCGCCACCAGTTCGCGCTGCTCGGCCGACAGCGGCGTGTACTCCAGCAGCTCCAGCATGCCCTGCACGCCGTTCATGGGCGTGCGGATCTCATGGCTCATGGTGGCGAGGAACAGCGACTTCGCCTGGTTGGCCGCCTCGGCCTCGGCGCGCGAGGCTTCCGCCGCGCGGGTGGCGGCGACCAGCTCGCGCGTGCGCTCCGTCACCTGGTTCTCCAGGTTGCGGTTCAGCTGCGACAGCTCCTCGTACAGGTGCACGTTGTCAAAGCCGACGGCGACCTTGGAGCAGAACACCTCCACCAGCCGCCGCTCGTCCTCGCTCAGCGGATGGCGGTGGCGCAGGTAGAACAGGGTGTCGTGCTGGCGCGAGGTGGAGCGGAACACCAGGATGCTGTGCTCCCGCTCGAAGGCGTTGCGCACGGCGCCCAGCGCGCCGGCGATGGCGTCGGCGATCTCCTCCGGCAACACCTCGGCCACCGGGCGGTTGTCCAGGCCGGTGAAGGCGCCGCCGCCGCCGATGACGATGGCCTCGCCGCCGGCCGTCCAGCGGCTGCACAGCAGCGCCCCCTCGCACGTCGGCAGCACCTCGTCGATCTGCCGCACCGCGTCGGCCACGTAGCCGGCGATGGTCCGCTTGTCGAGCAGCGAGGAGGACGCGTGCAGGATCCGCTCCAGCCCCTGGCGGTGCTGCTCGATGGCGGTGATGTCCTGGTAGCCGCGCAGGGCCGCCACCACGGAGGTGAACAGCTTCTGCGCCGTCAGCTCGGTCTTCGACTTGTAGTCGTTGATGTCGTAGTTGAGGATGACGTCGCGCTCCGGCGCCTGTCCGGGCTGGCCGGTGCGCAGGATGATGCGCACCCGGCGGTTGTTCAGGTCGTTGCGGATGTGGCGGACCAGCTTCAGGCCGGCGTCGTCGGATTCCATCACCACGTCCAGCAGGACCACGGCGATGTCCGGGTTCGCCTCGATCACCCCGCGCGCCTCGGCCGCCGTGGCGGCGGACAGGAACTGCGCCGGGCGTCCTTCGAAGGTGAAGCCGCGCAGCACCATCTTGGTGGTGGCGTGGATGGCCGGGTCGTCGTCGACGATGAGGATCAGCCAGGGCTCCGCCGCCTCGGCCGGGGCGTCCTTCGCCGCCCCTTCGGCGTCCGCACCCGGCTCCTCGTCGGCGAACAGAAACTCGTCGCTCATCCCATCCCCACCGGGCCATCCCCAACCGAGCCACCCCCGCCGGCTCGAAAGCGGGACGATACCATAGGCTGCACCGCTGTGAACAGGAGAGGCGCCATTCCACACGCGAAACGCGAAGGGCTCAATCCGCGTCGTCGTCCTCGTCGCCCTCGGCGCGGCAGAAGCGGCGCAGCGCGTCCAGGTCGGCGACCGAGATCGTGCCGCCGTGCGTCTCCACGCCCACGGCGCGCAGCTTGGCCAGCGCGCGGGAGAAGGTCTCCGGCTGCATGCCCAGGCGGCGGGCGATCAGCGCCTTGTCGAAGGGCAGCGCGAACATGGCCGAACCCGGCCCTTCCGGGCAGAAGCGCAGCAGGAAGGTGCCGACGCGCTGCGGCGTGGGCTGCACCTGCAGCTGTTCGATGGCCTGCACCAGATGGCGCAGCCGCAACGACAGCGAGCCCAGCATGGCGAAGGCGATCTGGTCGTCCTCGCGCAGGCAGCGGGCAAAGCCCTCGGCCGTCAGGGTCAGCACGCGGGCGTCGGCCACCGCCTCGGCGCACACCGGGAACTTGCCGCTGGCGAACATGGCGGCCTCGGCGAAGGTTTCGCCAGGGGCGACGACGTTCACCACGGCCTCCGCCCCGTCGCGCGTCAGCCGGTACAGCTTGACCCACCCCTCCAGCAGAACGAAGAAGCGGTCGGCCTTCTCGTCCTGCACGAACAGCGTCGTGCCGCGCGGCACCTGGCGGACCTGAGCGCTGCCCACCAACGCCGACAGCGCGCGGTCGGGCAGGCGCTGGAACAGCGGGATCGTGCGCAGCGTCGCGGCGTCGGTCGGCCGCAAGCCCGGAATTTCGGTCTTCATCCCATCTCCCCGTGTCCGGGCTTGCCCGCCCTTTGGGTGCGGCCCCGGTTGACGGCTATTGTAGCCGCCCGTCCTTGACGGCGGTCAAGCCCGCGCCGCTCGTCCTGCCCACCCCATGCGCGCCAGCATCACCGCGTTGATCGTCATGGCGCAGACGTCGGACAGCATGCCCGGTACGGACATCACCAGAACGTTGTGGCCGAACCAACAGGGCAGTGCCAGAGCCATGCACAGGCGGAACAGCCGAACGTCGGTCTGGTAACGGCCAAGGCTGACGAAGGAGAGGCCCGCCGCCGCGAAGGCCGAGGGCACGCCCTGCCACGTGGCAACCAGCCCGGCGGCGATGAGCGGCAGCACCGCCAGATAGACGCTTCGAAAGCCCGGCCGCGTGCCGAGTGGAATGGCGGCCGCCGCCTGCACGGTCGCCAGCACGTTCATCAGGCTGCCGGTAAGCGCCCCCAGCAGGGCGAAATGCAGCGCGAACAACAAGGAAGCCGCCAGCTGCACCGCCAGCATCGCTATCCGCCCGCGCAACAGCGCCCATCCCATGCCCGCCGCCGTGCCGGCAAATCCGACGGCCTGGGCAAGCAGTTCTACGGAAAGGACGTCTGGCATGGAAACCGGAATGCGGGGGCGCTCGGCCCGTAGCTTAAATCCGACCCCACCGGCCGCAAGCGATTTCGGTGGGTCCAACGCCGAAGCCCGAAGTGCCTGGAAGCATGCCTGAAAGCCGTGCGCCGGATCCTCGCCTGCGCTCGACCGGGCCTACGCCGAACAGGATCCGCCGCCCAGAACGCAGAACTTGGCGCAATGGCGGTGGTTCAGCTTGACCGCCCCCCGGTCGAAATGGCCGCCATCGGCCGTGGCCGCCTGCGCCAGCGTCTCGCCCATCTCGAAACGCGCCTCGTAGGGCAGCAGCGTGCAGGGAACGACGACGGCGTGCGCCGCCCCCTTGCGCTTCACCACCATGCGGCTGGTCGCGCACATCATGGCGTCGGGATGCAGATTCAGGATGCCCCAGCAGGCGGTGGTGATCTCCGGGACTTCGACGTGCTCGTTCATTTCCGGGAACAGCACCAGCGCGTGCGGATCGGCCGCGTCCAGGGGCAGGGCGTGGTCCGCGAACAGCCGGGCGTATCCCGCGCGCAACACGGCTTGCTCCTCCTCCCAGCAGGTCCGGCCGGCGACGGCGACGGCGAACCCTTCCTGAGCCAGCCACGCCAGGCCTTCCATGGTTTTCGTGAAACTGCCGGGTCCGCGTTCGCGGTCGTGCAGGGCGGCTGTGTGGTGGTCCAGGCTGACGCGCAGGCGCAGGCGATCGCCGAAACGGTCGCGCAGGGTCCGCAGTGCCTGCTGCACGGGCGGACGCTGCATCGGCTGCATGGCGTTGGTAAGGATCAGCACCTCGAACCCGCGTTTCAGGCACAGTTCGGCGATGGCGGGCAGGTCGCGGTTCAGGAAGGGCTCGCCGCCGGTGAAGCCGATCTCCCGCGTGCCCAGGCCGAGGGACTCGATCTCGTCCAGGTAGGGGCGCACGTCGTCCGGGGCGATGTAGACCAGCCGGTCGTTGGTGGGGCTGGATTCGATGTAGCAATGGCCGCAGGTGATGTTGCACAACGTGCCGGTGTTGAACCACAGCGTGTCCAGCCGGCGCAGCGCCACACTGGCCCGCCGCTCGCCCTTGGCGGTCCAGTCCGGGTCGTCGAACTTGGCGCGGACGGGTGCGGGGGCGGCGGCTACGGCGGTGCCGGTCATGCACTCTTCTCGGTCGGTCATGTGCGCACGGTAACGGGCGGCCCGATGGGCCGCCAGTCACGTTGCCTTGAGCGGGTGGTGAACGGCGGTTGGTGAACGAGCGGATGGCGGACGCTCAGCGCTCGGCCACCGGCTTGACGGGGCGGGTGGTCATGCCGGTGTAGAGCTGGCGCGGGCGGCCGATCTTCTGCTGCGGATCCTCGATCATCTCCTTCCACTGGCTGATCCAGCCCACGGTGCGCGCCAGGGCGAACAGCACGGTGAACATGCTGGTCGGGAAGCCCATCGCCTTCAGAATGATGCCGGAATAGAAGTCGACGTTCGGGTACAGCTTCTTCTCGATGAAGTACTCGTCCTCCAGCGCGATCTTCTCCAGCTCCATGGCGATGTCGAGCAGCGGCTCGTCCTTGATGCCCAGCTCGTTCAGCACCTCGTAGCAGATCTGGCGCATGATCTTGGCGCGCGGGTCGTAGTTCTTGTAGACGCGGTGGCCGAAGCCCATCAGACGGAACGGGTCGTTCTTGTCCTTGGCGCGCTTGACGAATTCGGGGATGCGGGCGGTGGAGCCGATCTCCTCCAACATCTTCAGCACCGCCTCGTTCGCACCGCCGTGCGCCGGGCCCCACAAGGCCGCGATGCCGGACGCGATGCAGGCGAAGGGGTTGGCGTGCGAGGAGCCGGCGAGGCGGACGGTGGAGGTCGACGCGTTCTGCTCGTGGTCGGCGTGCAGGATGAAGATCTTGTCCATCGCGCGCGCCAGAACCGGGTTCACCACATAGGGCTCGCACGGCGTGCCGAAGGTCATGTAGAGGAAATTCTCGGTGTAGGCCAAGTCGTTGCGCGGGTACATGAACGGCTGGCCGACCGAGAACTTGTAGGCCATGGCGGCCATGGTCGGCATCTTGGCGATCAGGCGGTGCGCGGCGATCTTGCGCTGCACCGGGTCGGCGATGTCGGTGGAATCGTGGTAGAAGGCCGAGAGGGCGCCGGTGACGCCGCACATGATGGCCATCGGGTGCGCGTCGCGGCGGAAGCCGCTGTAGAACTTGGCCAGCTGCTCGTGCACCATGGTGTGATAGGTGATGGTGCGGGTGAAGTCGGCCTTCTGCTCGGCGTTCGGCAGCTCGCCGTTGAGCAGCAGATAGCAGACCTCCGGGAAGTCGCAATGCTCCGCCAGATCCTGGATGGCGTAGCCGCGGTGCAGCAGCACGCCCTCGTCGCCGTCGATGTAGGTGATGGCGGACTCGCAGCTGCCCGTCGAGGTGAAGCCGGGATCGAAGGTGAAGTAGCCGGTTTCGGCATAAAGCTTGCGCACGTCGATGACGCGTGGGCCGGTCGAACCTTCCAGCAGCGGCAACTTGAGCGTGCGGCCGGTGGTGTCGTCGGTCAGCGTGACGGTGCCGACCTGACGGACGTCCTCGTGCCCGGGCTTCATCGTGTTGGCCATAAGACCTGCTCCTCTCGCGTACGACGCACTCGCAAGGAGAGGTGTGGCGCGGCGGCACGCCGTCAACGGTTTGCTTTCGTATAAGGGGCGGGGCGGCGACCGTGGACCAGCGCGCGGGCTTGGGGAAGGGTTGGGGACACGGATGGACACGGATGAAGATCGGCTATTTTTTAATCCGTGTTCATCCGTACAAAATCCGTGTGCATCCGTGTCTCAACACCCGCCTCCTGCCTCCTACCCGCCGCTGATCGCGGTCAGCACGTCCACCGCCACGCCCGGCGGCAGGGGCGTCGCCAGGGTGGCGCGTTCGCCTGCGACGAAGACGTTGATGTGGCGGCGGATGGCCGGGGTGGAGTCGCACAGGCGGTCGCGCATGCCCGGCCAGCGGGCGTCCAGCGCGTCCATCAGCTCGTCCACGGTGGCGGCCGGGACATCCAGCCGCCGGACCGAACCGGGGAACAGCGCCACCAGCGCCGCCGGAAGGCGGACGGTGACCGGCGCGGTCGCTTCGCGTGTCATCGCGGCGCCCCGTCAGCCGTCGACGACCAGCGTTTCCACCGACAGGATGGCCGGCAGGTGCTGGGCGATGCAGGTCCAGCCGTCGCCCTCGTCGGCGCTGGCGTACAGGGCGCCGCCGTTGGTGCCGAAGTAGACGCCGGCCGGCTCCAGCCGATCCGTCGCCATGGCCTGCCGCAGCACGCCGAAGTAGGCGTTCTGCTGGGGCAGGCCGTCGCGCAACGCCTCCCACCGCTCGCCGCCGTCGCGGGTGCGCCAGACGGCGGCCTTGCCGTCGGGCACGAAGCGGCCGACGGAATCACCGTTCAGCGGCAGCAGGTACAGCGTCTGCGGATCGCGCGGGTGGGCGGCGGCGGGGAAGCCGAAGGATGACGGCAGGCCGGCCTCGATGCTGCTCCAGGTGCGGCCGCCGTCGTCGCTGCGGTACATGCCGCAGTGGTTCTGCTGGTACAGGCGGTCGGGCATGCCCGGCGCCATGACGATGCAGTGCACGCACTGCCCGTGCTCGGGATAGTTCTGCCCCTCCGGCATGTAGTCGGCGCGGGTACCGCGGTTGCGCGGGTGCCACGTAGCGCCGCCGTCGGCGGTGTGGAAGACACCGCCGGCCGAGATGGCGACCCACAGCTGCCGCTCGTCCGTGGGGTGCGGGACCAGCGAGTGCAGGATCAGCCCGCCGCCGCCCGGCTGCCAGTCGGCGCGCGAGGGGTGGTTGCGCAGCCCCTCCACATGGCGCCAGGACCGGCCGCCGTCGTCGCTGCGGAACAGGCCGGCGGGCTCGACGCCCGCGTACAGGCAGCCCTGCCCGGGCGCCAAGCTCCACACCGCCTTGACCGGCGTCTCGCCGGCCGGATAGGTGAGGCCGTCGCTGGAGTGCGTCCAGGTTTCACCCAGGTCGGTTGACTTCCAGACGGCCGGGCCGAACCATTCGTTGCCGCCGCCGGCAAAGATGGCGCCGGTGGCCGGGTCGGCGACCACGTGGTTCATCGGCCACGTCTCGCAGAACGGGCCGCGCAGTGCCCAGTCGCGCCGATCCGCGTCGCTTTCCAGGATGAACGCGCCCTTCTTCGTGCCCAGCAGCAGCAGGACCTTCGATGCCATTGTCCCCTCCCATCAGCTTTTGGTTGGCGTTCGCGCCTTCGTGACCGGTCCTGGGACGAATCGCCGCTACCCCGCATTCGGCCTGGACAAATACGTTGATATCAACATTATTGCCGCATGTCAAAGGACCAGGACCAGCTTCCCTTCTCCACGACCATCGAGGTGCGGGACGCCTGCCTGTGCCTGCACGTGCAGCGCGCGGCGCGCGCCATGGCCCGGCGCTATGACGAGGCGCTGCGGCCGCTCGAGCTGACGAACGGGCAGTTCTCGCTGCTGATGGCGCTGAACCGGCCGGAGCCGCCGGGCATGGGGCCGGTCTCCGCACTGCTGGCCATGGACCGCACGACGCTGACCGCCGCGCTGAAGCCGCTGGAGCGACGCGGGCTGCTGGCGGTGCGCGTCGATCCGGCGGACCGCCGCGGCCGGCGCCTGGAACTGACCGCGGCCGGCCGCGCGCTGCTGGCCGCGGCCCTGCCGGCGTGGCGGCAGGCGCAGGCGGACAACGAACGGCTGCTCGGCGCGTCCGGCGCCGACCGGCTGCGGGCGGACCTGATGGCGTTGTCGTGAGGGTGCTGTCGTGAGGGTCAGTACAGCCGGCCGCCGTTCGGCACCGGCTGGTCTGGGCGGATCAGCACCACCTCCCCGTCGGCGTCGGGCAGGCCGAGCACGAGGCATTCGCTGACGAACTTGCCGATCTGCTTGGGCGGGAAGTTGACGACGGCCAGCACCTGGCGGCCGACCAGCGAGTCGGGCGTGTAGTGGCGGGTGACCTGGGCGGAGCTGCGCCGGGTGCCGACCTCCGGCCCGAAGTCGACGGTCAGCTTGATGGCGGGTTTGCGCGCCTCCGGGTACGGCTCCGCCGCCACCACGGTGCCGACGCGCACCTCCACCTTCAGGAAATCGTCGAAGCCGATGGTCATCCCCTGCCCCTCCGTCAT